>Ga0080006_1150517_pt1 | contig 17083 bp, 19 predicted proteins | sample RS3BMetagenome_FD_69209 | JGI IMG/M metagenome (GOLD analysis project Ga0080006, IMG submission 69209) | Ferric oxide microbial mat and aquatic microbial communities from Rainbow Spring, Yellowstone National Park, USA - RS3B (SPADES... ... | reverse complement strand
TATTCCTCCATTTTGAACTGTTGGTAAATATGCAGCAGCATAGGGAATGAATTTATCCACACTTGAACCATTATAAGCTAGTAAAGTCATGAACATATTTGATATTACTTCAAATCCTACAAGCTCGTAGTCTATGTTGGGGTCTAAAGAATAAGGCCCTCCTGCCTCAACTTTAACAACCGTTATAACACCGGGATTTGGTACAGAACCATGATACTTATATAAATTAAATGATACTTTATCACTTTGAACAGCTATTGTATAATAAACAGTAACATTATAACTATTTTTCGATGTTAAGTTCTGTGTAGTCAGTGTAAGAGATACAGGATATAGTCCAGCTTTATTATAGGCTACTGAAATAGGATTTTCACTAGGTTCTAAATTGGAACTATTGGCAATTAAAGTTTTTTTCTGTCCATTCCCAAAATCCCAAGTGTAACTAACTATTGTAACATTATTACCAGAAGGAGCCTCAAGATAACCGCCATAAAAATATACTTGCTCTGTTACATTAAAAATAGGTGCCTTAGGATTCTTAGTAGTGTTAAATGTAACTACAGGTACAGATACGTAAGGCGCTAATGTTTGATTTATATTAATTGTAATAATTAACTAAATATGGAAAATAAAATCAATAATGTAAATTTAAAATCTATTCAAGAAACGATAAACAATGCAAAAAGTGATCCTTCAATTTTAAAAAAGAAGATACAAATAGAAGGTGAGTGGATTTTAGATAAAAAGCTTGATTATCAATTTAAAGCTGAAGCAAAATATGGAAAAGGTACAGCAATTTTTGAAATAGATTCTCCAACATGGATGGGAGGTAATGATACAAGACCAGGCCCAATGTTATACTGCATTGCAGGTGTAGCTTCATGTTTCATGTCTACATTCGTAACAATAGCATCACTGAATAATATTATTTTTAAAAGCTTAAAGATTAGGGTTGAATGTGACATTAATTTTTCAAAAGTTCTAGAATTATCTAATGAACCAATTATAGAAGAAGTAAATTTCTTTGTAGATGCAACTGCATTGAATGCCAGTAATGAAGAATTACAAAAAATCGTTGAAAAAGCGAAATCACAATGTCCTGCAATATATAGTTTAACTAATATTATAAAAACAAATGTTTATTTAAATAAACCTAGTAAATAAATTTGAAATTTTCATCTAAATGCATAAAGTTTCAGATATCATTTTCACCAATGAATAAGTAATAATTTTTAATGATATAATTAAAAATATTTCAAAAGATTATAATAATCCGATTTTGGATTTAATTAAATTAATTTCTTCTTCTATTTTCTTAAATCTATCATCTAAATAACTCTTCAAATCTAGTCTTAAATCTAAAATGTTTTTTGCAATTTCATCTTCTTTTTTAATAACTATTTTAACATCTTCCTTAATTTCCTTATTATCTGTCTTCATTTCCTTGATATCACTTTTCATCTCTTTTATATCATTTTTCATCTCTTTTATATCACTCTTCATTTCCTTAATATCTGTCTTCATTTCCTTAATATCTGTCTTCATCTCTTTTATATCACTCTTCATTTCTTTAATATCCGTTTTTACTTCTTTAATATCACTCCACATAGCAGCAGCATATTTTACTGCAGTGGCCATTCTTTCACCAATCTCTTCTTCAAGCGGTCCATATTTTATTTCAAAATGTTGGAATTCTCCTGTAGCTACACCTATATCTTTAAATATAATTTTTTCAACTTCAGTTAATCCATTTTTGACATTTATCGCTTTAAGAAAATCGTCTATTATTTTTTCGTCTGCTTCACATAATATTCGTACATTTCCATCCTTAAGATTCTCTACAAAGCCCACAATGTTGAACCTTCGAGCAACTTCTTCAACATAATCTCTATAACCAACTTTCTGAACCTTACCTTTTATTATTATTTCGAACCTTCTCACTAAAGATATTTACTAATAGAATATTTAAATCTCTATTCTTCAAAAATAATTGATAAATTTTTGTGATGGGCTTCGTTATCATGCAGCAGCGCCTATAATAAGCTTGTTGAAAGATTTAGGAATAGTTAGAGCTAATTATTATCCAATAGATGAAAGAGAAGTATTTGAAGCTGCCAAATTGTTTTTAGAATCAGAAGGTGGGCTTGTAGCAGCCGAATCAGCGTATGCAGTAAGAGGATGTATAGATGAAGCAATAAAATATGAAAAAGAGGGAAAAGAGAAAGCCATACTTATGAACATTAGCGGTCATGGCTTTCTAGACTTAGATGCTTATAATGAAAAGCTCAACATAGATTAGCTAAAATGTCTTGCCGCTTAAGAAATATGCTAAAAATATGCATTTCCTAGATATCATAATTAATTTCGATAAAAATATATGTACTATACCAGCCTCTTCTATAATTGGTAAGCTTTCGTTTTACTTTCATTTAATTAGATTAATTTAATTAAATTTAAACAATAAATCGAAATAGACTTTTAATAAGCTTGATAATGAAAGATAACATAAGAACTTCATTAAAAATATCCATGATATCAATTTGTGCAGGTTTATATACTTTATCCATTGCTACTACTTCATTCATACCTACTCCATGGGGAGTTGGCCAATTTAGGTGGGGTGTAATATTTCCTGCGCTTTTTGCAATATTGGGAGGACCATGGGTTGCAGGATTAGGTGCAGCAATAGGTACTTTTTTGGGGTCGTATATTTTAATGTTATATGGGCTATCTAATCCTGTTCTTTCTTTATTCGCAGGCGTACCAGCAAACTTCATAAGTTTCTTTCTATTCGGTTATTTTATAAAGAGATACAGAAGCTGGAGTAGTTTAATATGGATCGCTCTATTGACACTTTTCATCGGGAATTTCATAGCGGCATTCAATACAGTTATATTCTACAGCTTTTTTGTCAATCCTGCGCTGAATAAATTTGCGTATTTAATTCAAAGCAATGATTGGTTTATAAGATTATCCATAGTTTTTGGTCTACTTCTATTTTGGTTATTGACAATGTTCCCAATAATAGTTTTTGGTCTTCCTCCATTAGCAAAAGTAATTTCTCCAATAATTAAAAGCTACAGAATTGGGATAACATTAAATTTAGAAAGTCCTAGTATTGTTTTACCCAAATCGATAGTTGCAGGATTAGGAGTTTTACTGATTGCTTTTCTTATTTACTTTACACCACTTTCTAATGTATTAACTGGTATTTTGAGAATATCAGCAACGGGGTTGGTCTATTTATTTTACCTTTCACTGTTTACATCGGGCATATTGTTCATAGTACCTTACATTATAGCCAGAAATCTACGTAAATCTTAAATCTCAAACGATAAAAATTTTTGGATTTGCATTCATAGATTTTAATTGCTTCTAGCTCATGCTTAGATTTTTATTTTATAAATAGATTGTTATAATATGTCAGCAATTAGAGAAAAGCCACTGGTTTCTTTCGCTCTAAGCCTTGCTGGAGGAATATTAATTTTGATTGGCGCTATCTTATTAATTTTATTTTCCACATTATTCCTACCAAGTGTAGTAGTTTATGATCATCAAATGACAAATGTTACAACATCCCTGAATCCGTTATTTATTATCATTTCTCTAATAGGGATCATTTGTTTGGCGATAGTAATTTTTGGTTCAATATTGATCATTACTGGGAATCAAAATAAAGTAAGATCAGGTGGTATATTAGTAGCGATTTTTTCAGTAATTAGCGTTATAGTTGGGGGTGGTTTCCTAATCGGGCTTATTCTAGGTCTGGTAGGAGGCATATTAGCATTGGTATGGAAACCTAAGGCTGCAGCAACCCAACAATAATTAGGGCTATAAAATCATTCATAATAGGGATAAACAGAAAGTTAGCAAGTATGATACGAGAATGACCGCGCTAAACTCTTGAACTATTAGCAATGCAGGATTAATCCTTACTAATATTGTCCTAGATTTATGAAGTGAGTTATAGAATTGGCTAGAGCGATTAACTATATACCTCTGAAAGATAATGAAGGGATGATATGCTATACTAAATCTCTAAAGTATATCAGATAGAAGGTATATGACGAGTATGAACTTCCAATTTGTCTTGAAATTCATAGAAATATGCTAATACTCCTCAATAGGATTGAGGATAAGCTCATAAGTAATATTAGAGATTAAAACTTTTTCGAGAAGCTCTAAGGATTCGCTTAGAAAATGTCCAATTTTTATGAATAGCAGGCATGGTAAAAAAGTAGCAAGATATAATAGCTGTCTTATAAAGAATCTCAACAAACAATAGATAGAAGACATCTGAGATGTTTCAAAAATGAAGCTCACTTCGAGCTACAATACAGTTAGGAAGAAAATCGAGTAACCTAGAGAATGAGTAAAGGGATCAATGTTTAAGCGATAATTTTAATCTGCATTATTGCGAGATAAGGAAAAAACTTTTAAAAGTCCTAGGTAGTCGAAATTCTGCATGTGATGAATCATTTGATTTAGAAATATTTTCTTATATAAAGGATACTATAGAAAAAATAAAGCAGAAAAATATTTATATTTTAAACGAAAGAAAAAATATTAAAAATTATTTTCTATTATGGTATTATATTTTGATTGTTATGGAAAAAGTTTTCAGGATCGTATTTTCTCTTAATCTCTTTTAATTTCAAATATGTATCCTTATCATAAGAATATTTGAAAGATTCTTGACTTACATCACCTTCATAATTTACATAACCTCCACCTATTGAATATTTCTTTAAAGCATTCCAAGTACTTCTTACCCATTCTATATTTCTAGGATCATCTTTTTCATCCGTCCACTTACCAATAATATTTATAGCAAACTCAGCATTTTTAAAGCTAAATGCGTTATTGCCTTTTTTTATCTTTCCTCCCCAAGGTTCTAGGTGTATTTGACTCATTAAAGAAGGAGGTTTTCTTCGAAGCTCAATAAGATCGAATAGTGCATTTTCATCCAATTTGCCGGTATAATGAGATTTCCAATAATGCCTTAGACCAGCTGGTTCTAAAGGATCTACTAAAGTTTGTATAGCTAAATAGGGCACCGAATCTACATGATCAAGTCGTTCATTAGTTACTTCTCTGAGAGGTTTTATTAATTCTATCGCTTTCTCTTTTGGTTGTGTTGAAATAAGCAATGAAACACCTATTAGTGTACCTACCCAATTGCTAGGTATGAATGGTGCAGGAGGCGCATTCGTAATGACAAAGAGACCACTTAAATCTTCAGGATGGTCGATCATTATATTATAAAATTCAGCTATTGCATCCTTTAAACTATTTTCTGGAAAGAAAATTGCACCTCCATAAATGATAGGCCCAAATTTATGAAGATTATATTCAAAAGATGTTACGATTCCAAAATTACCTCCACCTCCTTTTAAAGCCCAGAATAAATCTTTATCTTCATCCTCATTTGCTTCTATGAACTCTCCAGCTGCAGTTATTAATTGATAACTTTTAACATTGTCGCATGCTAATCCATACATTCTACTTATATGTCCTCTTCCTCCTCCTAAAGTGAAACCTGCAATGCCTGTGCTGGAAATTGCACCGCCTGGAACAGCTAAGCCAAACATTTGAGTTTCTCTATCAAGTTCTCTCCATATAACACCGGCTTGAGCTCTAGCAATTTGATTCTTCTTATCAACCCAAATTCCTTTCATGGATGATAAATCTATCACATAACCATCGCAAAGTGATGTTCCAGCTACATTATGGCCTCCGCCTCTTATTGATACTTCTTCACCTTTAAGAAATTTAACAGACTGAATTACATCAGATACAGTCATACATTTTATAATGGCTTTAGGATGCTTATTGATCATACCGTTGAAAATTCTTCTTTCTTTTTCATATTCAGGGTTATTTGGCAGAATTATTTTACCCGTAATCTTGTCCTTTAATTCTTCAATGTTTACCATTTTATTTCACCAATATGATGTAATCATAATCGTTAACTCTTTCTCTTGTAATGCTATACTTAGTTCTCAATTTTTCCAAATCATTCTCAATATCCTTTCTACTTTTCTCTGTAATCAATTCAAGTTCATTTAAAGATATCATTTCATTTTCATGCTCTTTTAAGTATTCTTCAACTTTTGGAACAGATTGTTTTTGAATACCAGCGACGTTTTCCTCTATAATGCTTTCTAATTTATTGGAATCGAATATATCATCTATTACGATTTTATCGTTTAAAGTTTCAAAAATAATATTATAAAATGTTGCACCTTCAACTTGCATACTGCTAACTTCTTTTAAAAACCTTCTTTGAAAGCTTGAAGAACTAGATAGATTTACTAATTCATTATAATTAAAATTAGAATTTTTCGCCAATCTATCAAATAACTCTTGGCTTTCTTTCTCTGACTTTACTACAAATGAATCTAATAACAATCTTAAAAATTTCCTAGAATTTTTTTCATTGATTAATTTTGATGCAAAGTACAATTTTGATGCATTTAAACTAGTTTTTAATCCTGTTTTTTCTATAAATGCTTCATCAAAAGGTATTTTAGATTTTTTTATTATGCTCTTATGGAATGACTTTACAGATTCTAAATTAAAACCAGTTTCTTTAAACCATGTATCAATGTTATCCACAGCAACGCCACATCTATATTCAACTTTAATCATTCCATCGTATTCATATTCCACTTTTCTAATGTAGGGTTCGGCGCATAGCGTCCATGGACAATATGAGTCAACGTAGTGTATTATATTTCCGCTAGGAATTTCTATTTTTGCCATATGCAAATTTATTTTTGAAGCATTTAAGTAGGACGTTTACTATATAAGTAATACAAAGTAATATATTTTAATGCAAAAATACTATAAAAAGAAAACTGTAATTAGAAGTATCAGATTGAATGAAGATGATGATTTATTACTTCAGCGTGAAGCACAAATGAGAGGATTAAGTTATAATTCTTTAGTTAATTTAATTTTAAAGAAATTTATTGAATGGGATAGATTTGCAGAAAGACTAGGAATGGTATCTATAACTAGAGATGGATTTCAAATTATGCATGAATCAATTAAAGATGAATTATTCAATAAAATTGCTGAAGATATGGGAAGTAGAAATCCTAAAGATATGACTAGGTTTTGGTTTAAAGAATTCAATCTTAATAATTTTCTTACCTTTTTATCTTTATATTGTAAATATGGAAAGCTAGCTGAATGTGAAATGAAAAAAGAGGGAAATGAATATTATTTAACTTTTCAACATGTATATGGAGATAAATATTCAAAATTCTTAAGTATATGGCTAAAGTCTGCGTTCAAAAATGCGCTAAATATCGTGCCAAAAATAGAAGTTAGCAAGAATTCGGTAAGCATAAGCTTTAAAATTAATTTATGAAAAAAATTTTAACCTTTGATTTATATGGAACTCTATTTGATTGGAATTATTCGATAGGAAATTTTCTCAAACTATTCAATATTAATATTCATGAATTTTTTAAAATAGAATTTGAAGAAATAAAAAATTTTAGACCTTATTCTGAAATTCTTAAATCTTGTTTAAATAAATTGGTTAAAGATTATAATGAGGATTTAGGAGATAGTTTTGTATTAAGCTTTGCCAAATCTCCTCCTTTTCCTGATACTTTGATAGGTTTAAAATTATTGAAAAAAATGAACGTCAAATTGGGAATTATATCAAACACTGAAAAAAGGTTAATAAAGATTACTTTATCAGGTTTAGAAAACTTTTTTGACTGGATTATAACCGCAGAAGATACAGGTATATATAAACCTGACATTGGTGCTTTCAAAAAGGCTTATGATATTATGAATGTCAATTTGAAAGATGTGATACATGTTTCAGCATATCCAAATTATGATCTAGCTACAGCTAAAAATCTGGTCAGAACTGTTATGTTAAAAAGGTATAATTATTCATGGGATGAAGAAATAAGATATCTGTCAGAAATAATAAAAATCTTAATTTAAAGTAGATTGTTTTCCAAAAATTATAAATAATTGTGCATTTTACGATTAAGTTTTTAAATTTACTCGCTATTGAATAAGGGAATATGTCTTATAAAGAAATTAAAATTTTTGAGTACATGCATAAATATGACTATGAAAACGTATTCATATGCAACGATAATAGTACAGGACTTAAGGCTGTTATTGTAATACATGATACAACACTTGGGCCTGCTGCAGGAGGTTGTAGGATGTGGAAATATGATAATGAGCTAGATGCTATACATGATGCTATGAGATTAGCAAGAGCTATGACATATAAATACGCTGCAGCAGGAAGAGAACTGGGAGGAGGGAAAATGGTTATCATCGGAGATCCAAAAAGTGATAAAACTGAAGCTTTATTAAGGGCTGCTGGTAGATTCATAGAAAGACTAGGAGGTCTCTATTCTACTGGTACCGATGTTGGAACAGACCTTAACGATATGGTAAACATATATAAAGAAACAAGGTATGTTATTACACTCCCTCGTTCTTATGGGGGGGCTGGAGATATAAGTCCTGCAACTGCTTTTGGTATTGTTGAATCTATGAAAATTGGTGCGAAAAAAGTATTTGGTTCTGAAAGTTTAAATGGATTGAAGGTATCAGTTCAGGGATTAGGAAAGGTTGGTTCAGAAGTAGTTAAATTGCTTGATAAGTTAGGTGCAAAAGTTATAGTATGTGATATAAGTGATGAACAGGTTAATAAAATATCAAAAGAATATGATGTTAAAGTTGTCGAGCCTGATAAAATATATGAAGAAAATGCAGACATTTTTTCGCCTAATGCTTTAGGTGGAATATTAAATTTTGATACATTGAAAAAGCTGAAGGTTAAGCTTGTAGCAGGAGGAGCAAATAATCAATTGGAAAGCGAAACTGTTGGCGACGAGTTGCATAGAAAAGGAATATTATACTTGCCAGATTATGTTGTAAATTCAGGCGGAACGGTTTATGATACTTATAGACTATTCCATAATGTCCATAATCATGAATTTGCAATAGAAGAAGTTGGTAATTTAATTAGACAAAATATTCAGAAGATAATTGAAATTAGCGAAGAAAATGAAATACCAACATATTTAGCTGCAGATAGATTAGCAGAAGAAAGAATTAAGGGAGCTGCAAAAGCAAGAGGAATTAGAATACCTAATGAAAGGAGGTGGTATTGGTAAAATGAGTTTTCAAGATTTAAAAGGCAAGACTGTTATAATAACGGGCTCAACGAAGGGAATCGGGTTAGAGACGGCTAAATTATTCAAATCTTTAGGTTCTAATGTTGTTATAAATTCAAGGAATAAAGGAGATGTAGAAAATACAGTTAAGGTATTAAATAAGAGTATAGAATACGGTGAAGCTTTCGGCGTGGCTGGTGATGTATCAGAATATAATGATTGCCAAAAAATTGTTGAACAAAGTATGGAAAAATTTGGCAAGATTGATGTGCTTGTAAATAATGCAGGAATATCTTTAATTGCAGATAGTGTTGAATTAAGGCCTCAGGATTACGAGAAAGTTTTGAGAATCAATTTGTTTGGTTCATTCTACATGGCTCAATTAGTAGCAAAAAATATGATAAAAAACAAAATCAAGGGTTCAATTATAAATGTTTCATCAATATTAGGTTTAGTAGGACTACCTAAAAGAGCAGCATATGTATCTTCCAAGTTTGCTTTAATCGGATTAACTAAAGTTTTAGCTACTGAATGGGCACCTTTCGGAATAAGAGTGAATGCAGTTGCTCCTGGATATATCCGAACACCAATGGATGTAAAGGATACTGGTACAGGAGAATATACAACAGAAGATATAGAAGGAAGAACACCGATGGGTAGATATGGAGAATCATATGAGGTAGCTTATACAATAGCTTTTCTTGCTTCAGATCTTTCATCATATGTTACCGGAGCCGTTATACCTATTGATGGTGGATGGGTGGCATATGGTGGATGGGATAAACTACTAAAGCAAATTAAGAGTAAAGCTAAACCTTAATTAGAAAAATTTAAATAATTCTTTTAGAAGTCTTTTTATGTCAGAATTTATTTTAAACGTAGGAAAAAAAGGAGAAATTTATACTACGAAGAAAATAAGAGATGCAATAGGTTTAAAGGAAAATAGCAAGGTAATCGTAAAAATTAAAAATGGATTTATCATAGTCGAACCTTTACCAAAAATTGAAGAATTGATAAATAAAAGCAATTTTGTTAATAAAATTAGCTTAGATGAACTTGATGAAGAGTTGGAATGAACAAGATATTAATTGATACTGTTTATTTATATCCAATATTTGGCATCGATGTTGGAATTGAAAAATACAATGAGTTATTTCCTAAGTTGCTAGATAGTTATGAAGTATATTATAATCCAATTTCATTAATCGAATCAAAACTGTTATTATTTAAGTTAATTAAAAAGGATAAAAATAATAAGAATAGATATCTTGAGGCTTATTTAAAGGGATTGAGAGTGATTCTAAGAGATAAGAGATTAAAGCAAACATTAATTACGAATTCTGAAATAGAAGAAGAATCAGATAAATTGATCGATGTGATAAATAATTACTTTAGAAGAATAATATATGCTACAGCTAAGGTAAATAAACTAGTATTGTTGACTGAAAGTAAGAATCTATTAAATCAAGAAAACGTGCAATCTTTAATTAATTTCTTTATGAACAAATAAAATTTTATAGAATAACATAGTGCTTGCATATTTTTAAAATATTCTAATTTATAATTTTTTTATTCATATAATTCGAAATTGATTTATGGAAGAAAATTTAAGAAATTTTATCAAGGAATTAGAAAGTAAAGATTTATTAAAAAACACAGTACTTCTAGCTGAGCTGCATGATATCTTAAATGGAAAACCAGTTATGGAAACATTACATAGTTGTTTAAAAAAAGCTGAGCAAGAGAATATTCGATTTAATAGTTATATATCAATATTGGAAGATTTTGCTTTAGAACAAGCTGAAAGAATTGATAGATTGTTTAAAGATAAAGCTAAACTTGGCAACTTAGTTGGAATTCCTATCTCATTAAAAGATATTATATATACAAATTTTTCAAAGACTACGATGGCCTCTTCAATTTTCAAAAATTTTATACCTGATTATAATGCTGAATTGGTTAATGAAATCATTATCAATGATGCAATTATAATCGGAAAGAATAATCTTCATGAATTTGCATCAGGAGTTTCAGGTTTAAGTTCTTATTTTGGTCCAGTTAAAAATCCTATAGATGATAAAAGAATTGCTGGCGGTTCTAGCAGCGGTTCTGCTGTTTCTGTAGCATTTGGTTCAGCACTAGCTTCGATAGGAACTGATACAAGGGGATCTATTAGAATTCCTGCATCATTCTGTGGAATTGTAGGTTTTAAGCCTACTTATAATTCAATTAGTATTGAGGGCGTTTATCCTTTAGCACCAACGTTTGACACAGTTGGGATATTAACAAAAAAAGTTTTAGATGCTGCCTATATTTTTAAATCTTTATCTTACAAAGAATTGAATTTAAACTACTTGATTGATGATATTAAACCACAAAGAATTAATATTGGATATATAAATAACGAAGAGACAGAAGTTGAAAAAAGTATTGCAAAATTTGTTGATAAGATTACTTCTGAAGGCTTTAATGTAGAAAAGATAAATTTAGACATTAAATCAACGAGTGAATATCATAGGATAATTAGATTAGCTGAAGCTTCTCAAATACACCATAAAAACTTTCAAGAAAGAAAAAGTGAATATTCCAAAGATGTTGCAAAGTTAATAGAAGATGGCTTTAAAATAAGTGCGGTTGAATATATAACAGCTCAAAATATGAGAATAAAGTATAAAAAAGAAATTTTAAAATTGTTTAACAAAGTTGATGTTTTATTAACGCCTACAGTCTATGATATAGCACCGAAAATCGATGATTTGAATGATGTCGAAAAGCAACTAGAATTTAGGTCTAAGGCTACTGAATATGTAAGCTTTGCGAGTTATTTAGGTGCACCAGCTTTATCATTACCTGTTGGATATTATAATGGAATGCCATATAGTATTCAACTAGTTGGAAACATTGGAGATGATGATAAACTTTTAAAAATTTCATACATTATTGAAACTACTAATTCTAGTCGATTGAATAAATTTTAAGGTATAATATTGAACAATTATAATTTTTAGAAAAAAGGATACAATTTATCATGATAATAATAACTAAAAGAATAAAGCAATAACAGTATAAATTAAAAAAAGATTTAAGGTATCGCTCTTTATGAAAGAGAGGAAATCAGCATCAATTGTTAAGCAAAATTTGTAATTTTTTTGACCTATATATTGGTCATTTTTATGATATTTTTGACTCATATATGGGTCATTTTTAAAATAAACTTTTATTATATATGATTTATGGATAGAGAGGAAATAATCAAGATTTTAACTGATTGGAATTTTTGGATTAAAGATCTCTACACTGGAATTAAAAGGACTCATTACGTTAATAAGATAATACAAACTATGAATAATGGATTTATAGCTGATGTGATAGGTGTAAGGAGAAGTGGCAAATCTACAATTATGAGGCAAGTGATAAAAGAGTTGATTTATAATGGTTTAGATCCTAGAGATACACTTTTTATAAATTTTGAGGATCCAAGGTTGGGTGAAGTTTCTTCAACAGATTTAATGAAAATATACGAAGTTTATTTAGAATCAGTTAAAAAAAGTAATAGCAGACCTTACATTTTTTTAGATGAAGTTCAAAAAGTTAAGAATTGGGAAAATTTTGTTAGAAGCTTACATGAAAGGAGAGAAGCTTATATTGCAGTATCAGGTTCAACATCACAATTATCTAAAGGTGAAGTATCTCTTACACTAACTGGAAGGCATATTACTACGAATGTAAATCCTTTAAATTTCATTGAGTTCATTAGCTTTAAAAATATTAAATTCACTGATCTAGTAGAGCTCGTATCCAAAGAAACAGAAATAAAAAGATATTTTTTGGAATATTTACAATTTGGTGGATTTCCTGAAGTCGTTTTGAATAAGAATAAAGAAGAAATAATATTGAATCTTTACAACGATATATTAACTAGAGATATAATAGAAAGATATCATGTAAGAGAAATAACAAAATTAAAAACGATTGCAAAATATTATCTTTCTAATACTGGAAAACTAATAACATTAAGGAGTGTATCAAGAGGATTGAACATTTCATTAAGTACTGTTGAACGATTAACTAATTACATTAAAGAATCGATGATAATTACATTTATAGATAAAATTGCACCTTCATTAAAAATAGTAGAGAGGTCTTTAAGAAAAGTATATGCGATAGACAACGGACTATCAAACATTATAGGCTTTAGACTTAAAGAAGAATTAGGTTCGTTACTCGAAAATGCAGTACTCATTAATTTAAAAGGAAAAAACAGCATGCAAGAAATATATTATTATAGTGGTAAAAGAGAAGTAGATTTCATTATAGTGCAAGGAAATAATGTAATTGATGCAATACAAGTTACTTGGAGTCTTTCTGATCCATTAACAGAAAAAAGAGAAATAGATGGATTATTAGAAGCTATGAATATATTTAATTTAAACGAAGGTAAAATTATAACGTATGACGAAGAAGGAAATAAAACTTTTAATAATCGAAAAATTAAGATACTAAAAGCATGGAAATGGATGTTAGATCTTTACGACTAATAAAATATTTCAAAATTAATTAAAGAAATTAATAAAATAATTTAAAAAAATTTTATCGTCTTTTAACATAGCTTATTTATCTTCTGGAGTATGTTCATAAAGAGTTTAAAACTATTCATTTAAATTTGTTGTTGTGTTTGTGAAGGTTGTGCATATTGCTCAGGTAGAGAAAAGAAGGCTATAATAAGAAAGATATTAGCTATTAAAATGATAAAAGCACCTATTAATATGAATGTTAATATTGCTCCTATGAAGTATAATAAGCCTGCAGTTTTAAAATAACTTATATTGAATGTATTACCTGTATCATCTAAGCTTTTTTTAAAGAAATATACTCCTATGATTAAAAGTATTGCACTTACTATTATTAAACCGATGACAAAAGGAATAAGAAAAATGTTGAAAATGCTAAATCCAATGCTGAATAATGAATAAAATGATAAGGATATTCCCAATATTACGAAGATTATTCCATATAGAGCATTATTAAATATAGAGCTATTTTTTGTTTCGTCTGAAATAAATTTTAAGCTAATCAACACAAGTATGTATCCGATTATGCTTATGTATGGTATTAATGCAAGTATCGCTCCTATACCTCCTAATAACTTAGCATCCTTCAAACCTGCCATACTAATCTTATAAATATAATCTTTTTAAATTTAACTTTTAAAAATTAAATGCTTTATTTTTAATGTAATCTAATTTATTGAATAAATCATTAATAGGTTCATTCAACAATTGTAATTATTAGCCGAATTTTATCAGATTTATCCAAAAGTAAAATTTAATCTGATATCATAAAAATCATTTCTAATATAAAATTAGTCTTATCTTATACCTTGATCAGAACAAATTGATTAGTCAAAGTAATATATTAATCTGAGATAAGAAAATTTTTTAAATATTCAATCTATCTCTAAAACAAGAATTAAAGCAGATTTATAACCTATAATCGGATATAAAATTTTTAATCAGATGAAGATATTAATTTAATATTTATACTCTGAATAGAATAGCTAATAATGGACAAGATTTTTTCTAATAGCTAAATTTTATGAGATCGTTGCTAATTAATACCTTAAGTAGCTATTCCTTCTTAAAGTTCGTTTAATCTCCAGTTATGCGAACTGAATAAAAATACTTTCGGTCAACCCTATTTTTTTATCCTTCAACTAAAACTTTTTCCTAGATAAATTTAAATATTATCTGGTATTACCTAAAAAAGAATTGGCCTTCTGTTTATATAAAATTTATTTTGTTTTAATTGTTAGTAAATTAAAAAAATATATTGTTATTAAAAATGTGTATAAAATATGTATAAAAGGTGTAAGTTTAAATACTAAAATTCATAATATTTTTTGTGGATAAAGCTTATCTTATCAAGGTATATGGACGTGTTCAGAGGGTTGGTTTTAGAAGATTTGCATTAGATATTGCTCAAGAGCTAAAATTAGCTGGTTATGTAAAAAATCTTGAGGATGGTTCTGTTGAATTATTTATACAAGGCGATGAAGAAAAGCTAAAATATTATATAGAAAAGATTCGTAATGCACCACAACCTATTAAAGTTGACAATTTAGTCGTTGAGGAACAATCTTATCGCTCTGAGATAAAATTCTTCAAAATAATATATGGAGAATTACCTGATGAACTTCAAGAAGGTTTTGGATCAATGCAAACAATATTTATGAATTATTGGGATGAATTCAAAGATTATAGAAGCGAATTTAAAGATTTTAGGAATGAGTTCAAAGATTTTAGGAATGAGTTCAAAGATTTTAGGAATGAGTTCAAAGATTTTAGGAATGAGTTCAAAGATTTTAGGAAAGAATTCCAAGATTACAGAAGCGAATTTAGAGAATTTGCGGAAAGAACAGATGATAATTTCAAGTTATTAATAGGTATGAGCCAAGATATATTAAACAAATTAATAAACATTTTAGAATTGATAGAAAAAGACTCAAAGGAGACTAGATTGATGTTAAATGAAACAATGAAAATTTTAAAAGAAGTTTTGCTTTTTGTCTCGAAGAAGTAATTAAAATACATTATTGAATTCTATTCTTTCACCAATTAATACCGGTTCTTCTCTTAGAGTCCACTTTCTTGCTTTTACTTCTCTTAATTTTTCTACAACTTCAACCCAGTTATCTAAAGAAGTTAACTCATATATAACTACAAACTCATCTTCGGTAATTCCAAAAGAATATGTCGTATATGACCTTATGCCTTTTGCCTTTGGATGGTTCATAGCTGTTGTTATGTGTTCACTCATCATTTCATCTCTATCGCTAAAGGGTAATAAATACCATTCCGGGGATTTCTTCATAGGATAAGCTACAAAATATCTTAAGGGTTTTAACTTTAGATATTCAGCTAAATTATGTTTAGCTTTAAAATAAGGAGATTGTTTATAAATTGATAATAAAGAATAATTTTCTTCGCCTATTTCAGAAAATAACTTATTCATTGTAATCCTAAATTTTATTAAAGTGTTTGTATCAAAACTGCTAACCCAAAAAATGATATCGCAGTTGTGCCTTAATGAATAATAATACTTTATTGAGATCAGTTTGTCAGAGAAGAATTCTTCTAATTCTTTCAACTTCGATACTAATTTTACTTTAATGTCGTATTCATTCTCATTCCAAAATTCTTTGAAAAACTTTAAAGTTGAAATATACATATAAACTTTTTCTTCACTCATTTGAGAACTTAATGGTTCATTATACTTATATCATTTAGTTAGAATCGACTAAAGATTTATAATACATCGTAGAGAAGATTTTAGACATAATTTACCTTAACTGGATATCTAATTAAATAATTATGCCATTCCATAGATTACAATATATCAAAGCAAATTAAGATATACTAACCAAATAATTTGCTATGCAATGTATTAAATATCTAAATCGAATTCTAAATATATTTTACACAATAGAAGATATTACCAAAAATTACTTTGCTATACTATTTGATAATTTGTGCATGAATATTCAATAAATAAAAATATTCGTAATTATAGACAAATAGTTAACTTAATATATATGTAATTTATTCATAAATTAATGGCAACACAAACACCATCTTGGGTAGGAAGAGGTGTAACACTTGCAATTGTTGGCTTAATTGTAGGTGTTGTAATTGGATACTTTGTATATCCTGCAGTAAATCCAACGACGACAGCTCCAACAACAGGATTACCATCTGTAATAAAAATAGGAGCTTTATTAGCTTTAAGCGGAGACCTCAAATCTTATGGTGAAACACAAAAGGCTGCATTACAGCTTGCACAAATAGATATCAACAATTGGCTTGCAACAGTAAGGCCAGGAGTACAATTACAAATTATATACGAAGATACAGGTACTA
>Ga0080006_1252946_pt1 | contig 17126 bp, 21 predicted proteins | sample RS3BMetagenome_FD_69209 | JGI IMG/M metagenome (GOLD analysis project Ga0080006, IMG submission 69209) | Ferric oxide microbial mat and aquatic microbial communities from Rainbow Spring, Yellowstone National Park, USA - RS3B (SPADES... ... | reverse complement strand
TACCCCGAGCGCGGCTCGTAGGCGATCGCGCCGGCGGCGGTGCGGGGCAGGTCGACCCCGTTCTGTGCAAAAACGTACTGCACAAAGCCGGAACAATCGAAGCCCTCCGAGGGCGAGGTGCCGCCGTACACATACGGTACCCCGATGAGGGACTCCGCCGTGGCGACTATCCCGCTTTCCTGGTTGGACGGTGCGCCTCCCGGTATGACGAGGTTTTCGCCTATCGAGAGATCGTTGGGATCGCTGAGATTGTTCGCCCGCGCCAGAGCATCCACCGAGACTCCGAAGCGCTCCGCTATGGCGTATAAGGTGTCGCCGGCCTGCACAGTGTAGGTGGCGGCCCGGTTGTAACCGCCGCGGCTCACCCCGCCCAGCAGGGCCGACTCGGTCATGGGCCCGACGATACCATCGGTGGCGAGACCCTGGGAGCGCTGAAAGGCGATGACGGCCGCCTCGGTGGCGGGGCCGAAGTCGCCATCGATGCTGAGCCCGTAGCCGTAATTGTCCAGAAGCTGCTGAAGAAGTCGGACGTCGGCGGAGTCACTGGTACCCTCAACGATGTAGCTCGACTGAAATGAAGCCGCCACGGTCGGGGTGTGGGCGAGGAGACCCAGGCTCATGCCGAGCCCCATCGCCGACCAGATCCATCGCTGACCGCGCATTCCCAGGCTCCTTTCATGCGTTTTTTACCTCCATCATCTTATTGGTGCTATATGAAGTTGTCACTTGGGCAGATGGACCAAATGAGCGCTTGACTGACAATCATCGACCGGATAGCCGGTCGAGGTCGACCGGATGGCGGATTTCGCCGGGCAGGGGAGAAAAGGAATTTGCTCCGGGGAGGCGAATATGGTGGCCCTGGAAAAGGAGGCGGAGGAGCCAGCTCTCGCGCGGGGTGTCCGGGCGGCCGCTGCGGTTCATTTTCTGGACCATGTAGCGGAGATCCACCGACTCGTCCATGTGCGCGGAGCTACTCGCATCGACATGGATACATATTTGAGCGACGATACACTTGAAGTTGCCCTCATGGCTACTCGGGCTGCTTTGGAAGCCACCGACGCGGCACTGAAGGACCCGAGTCGCCTGGCTTTTGTGGTTTCGCGTCCGCCAGGACACCATGCTACCCGAGCAACCGCCATGGGCTTTTGTTTTCTGAGCAACGTCGCTATCGCCGCGCATGAGGTTCTCAAACGCTCCGACAAGGGTGAATTCTCCAGACCAATAACCAGAATCGGTATTCTTGATTTCGATGTGCATCACGGGAACGGAACAGAGGACTGCGTTCGACAGCAGGAACGGATCCGCTTCGTTTCACTGCACGAGCACCCGCAGTACCCCATGACTGGGGGGAATCCGAACGAACACGGTCCAAAACATAACATCTGGAATTTTCCGCTACCTGCCGGGACCGATTGGCACAACGGCTATGCGGAAGCGTATGCCGAGGCGCTCAACCGGCTCTGCAGCGGTACGGATCGATCGGATGTGGTTAGCGACCTCGACCTGGTGCTCGTCTCTGCTGGCTACGATGCACTGGCGAGTGATCCACTAGCTGGGTTGCATCTGAAACCATCAGATTACAGTGAAATGGCTTTTCAGCTGATTCATCGACTCAAACCATCTACTCCCGTAGTCTTCTGCCTGGAAGGTGGATATGATCTCAACGCCATTGGTGAGGCCGTCTCCCAGACCATTCAAGGCGCGCTTCGAGCTCGTGCCGAACAGCCTCAGGCCGTCGTCTGAAGAGGTTCGCTCGAACAGCTCAGTAAAGGTAGCCTCGTTCAATCGTCTTGCTATGTTCGTGCTGCGCACGATGTCCTCGTTCACCTCAGAGCTGCGCACGGATGCGTATCTCCGCGCAACCGACCGATATTCAGCGAGAGAAGCACCAGTGCCGATGGTACGCTCCAGACTCGGAAGGTATCCACATGCTCCAGGAGAAAAATCTCCGACGTGAAAACAGAGCTGCGCAACGCCTCGAGTCACGTTTCGCGTGCTAGGCTCGTCGCGAGGCCGCACCCGCACGTACTCAGCTTTCCCGGGTACTGTCTCCAGCGGGCAGCGACGAGCACGTACTGGTGCCGACGTCAGAACCGTGGAGCTTCACGACCCAATATGAGCAAATGCCGCAACCTCGCGCGCGCCAGCCACATGCCTCACGCACAACCGGATGCTTAGGTTCGCTTCGCAGACGCCGAGTCCGTCGTCAGCTCCAACGCTCTGCAGTTCAGGCCTGTGGTGCTGGTGCAGGCCGATCCGGGGTATGGCGGCGCAGTCGGGTTGCGGGAAGTAGTGCATCGCCCGTGCCAGTCGAATCGGATACGCTGTATGGAGGCTCTGCCGCTGACGACAAGGCTCGTGCGCGACTACGCCGAATATCTGACCACAGATGGTGAAAAGAGTCGTAGTCCCTTTCCATCGGCTGATTGCAAATGCCCCTAGCGGTTCACCTGGTTCAATGCACAAGTGATCTTGCACCATAGAACATCCAGTGCCACTGCAGTCGTGTTAAGCAGCCACCATCACCATCATCATCGAGGTCTTGACTCGGAGCCTCAATCCTGTTCGTGTCTCCAGAACAGGTACCCACACAGGTGCGATCAGACGGACTCTCCGCGCCGATGCCGCGAAGCATTCGCCGTCGAGTCCTCGGTCAGATGTTGCGCTTGCAGTCGAGCCTCGAGCCTTGAGAGCTCGCGCTTCTCCAAGAGGTCCCTGATCACTGCAGCGAGCTCAAAATCCAACTGTGCAGCAGCTTCATGCATGTGCGTACGAAGCTGCTCATCGTCCAAGGCGCCAAGACCCGCCGGTAACCTGCCCCCGAGGCCCATTTTCGAACTGGTCTTCTCTCGTTTCAGATAGGGTTCATGCTTCGCAAGAATCGAACGCGGCTCCATTCCATATTTCGCGTTGTAGGCTGCTTGTATAGCTCGCCGTCTTTCGGTTTCCGAGATCGCTCGCTGCATCGAGTCCGTCAGCGTATCCGCGTAGAGCGTCACGGTGCCGGCTACGTGGCGCGCCGCACGCCCCATTGTCTGAATGAGTGCGGTCTCGCTTCGGAGGAATCCTTCCTTGTCCGCGTCGAGAATGGCCACCAGACTGACCTGAGGGAGGTCAAGGCCTTCCCGAAGAAGGTTCACGCCGACGATCACGTCACAGCTTTCTGTGCCAAGGGCTGAGAGCACCTCTACCCGCTCCAGAGCGTTCAGTTCGGAATGCAAGTAGCTGACCCTGAAGCGCTGTTCGCGGAGGTAACGGCAGAGTTCTTCAGCCATTCTCTTCGTTAGGGTGGTAATCAGGGCTTTCTCTCCTCGCTGTACTCTTTGGCGAAGCGAAGCGGTTAGGTGTTCGATCTGGCCCCGGGTAGGGTGCACCTGAATCCGCGGATCAAGCACATGCGTCGGGCGAATCAACAACTCCGCCAGGGCACCGTCGGCGAGACACAGTTCGAATGGGCCCGGTGTAGCTGAAACAAACACGCAGCGATGGACCTTGGTCCAGAACTCTGACTCACGAAGCGGTCGATTCTCCAGAGCGCTCGGTAGACGAAAACCGTAACGTACCAGGTTTTCCTTGCGTGCGCGATCTCCATGGTACATACCCCGTATCTGCGGAACCATAACATGGCTCTCATCGATGATGAGTAACCATTCGGGGGGAAAGTAGTCCAGTAGGCACTCGGGTGGTACATCTGGTGCCCTGCCCGAGAGGTGCATGGCATAGTTCTCGATTCCCGAACAGTAGCCGTGTTCGCGCAACAGCTCAAGGTCCTGGGTCGTGCGTCGCTCCAGACGCTCGGCCGCGTGGTGCTGCCCTCGCTCGCGGAGCCGTTTGCAGCGGCTTTGTAGTTCAGCGGCGATAGCCTGGAGCGCCCGCTCGCGCTCCTCCTTGGGCGTCACGAAGTGCCGAGCGGGATACAAGGTCACATGGGAGCTGTATTCCACATCCGCTCCCGTTTCGCGATCCACATACCTGAGTTCGACAATTTGATGATCCTGTACATCGATGCGGAGTAATAGCTCCCGCTCATCCCACGACGGTAGCGAAACCTCCACCGCCGTATCCCTGATCCGAAACGTACCCGGATCGCGGGGATCGGCTCTGCGTTCGTAGAGCATGGCCTCCAGTTGTAAAACGATCTCGTCGAGACTGCAGACATCACCGAGTTTAAGGCTTGTCGCTGCTCGAAGGTACGTTGACGGCATGCCGAGGCCGTAGATGCACGATACTGACGAGACGATGATCACATCGGGGCGCTCGAACAGGGCGCGCGTGGCAGCATGGCGATAACGATCAATGTCCTTATTGATGCTTGCCGACTTTTCGATGTACGTGTCTGTGGCACTGTTGTAGGCCTCTGGCAGGTAAAAATCATAATAGCTCACGAAAAACTCGACTGCATTCGATGGGAAGAATCCCCTCAGCTCACGATACAGTTGTGCTGCGAGCGTCTTGTTCGGTGCGAGTACCAGGGTTGGTCGTCCGTATTGCGCGATCACATTTGCGATAACGAAGGTTTTGCCAGTGCCCGTAGCGCCTTTAAGGACCTGGAATCGTTTCGAGGGCAAACGATCTACGAGGCACTGAATGGCTGCAGGTTGATCAGCGGCAGGTGTGTAGGGCGCGACCAGCTGGAAACGCTGATCAGGCAGTCGCGCAAAATGCTCTGCCAGTGTCTCCTGCTCTGCGCTTCTGCGAGGCGATATCGAAACGTCTGCGGGTATCGGTAGAATTTTGGTCAATGGAACAATTTGATCTGCGTCGTCGGAATAGCGGAAGATGTGCCAGCCGTGCTGTTCGAGGTGTTGTTGAGCGTCCGCGTCCAGTCGCCCGCGTCGAAGCAGCAGCGCCAGTTGTGTACAGAGTCGCCACATCACTGCATGCCGTGCAACAAGTCGCTCTGCGTCGGGTCTTTTCAGTGGCAGCTTGCGTTCTATGACAATGACCGCCATACTATCGTCCAAGTACAGTTTCATTGATCGGGAGAAGCGAGCGTTTTTGGTGATCGCGTGCTCCGCACTCCCATTGCACACCTCTTGTACGAAGCGAACAAGTCGCTCAAATGGAGGCCGCTGCTCGGTCGCCACACGCGGATCCAAGGGACGCCCGTGTGCAGTTGCTGCAAGCACCGCTCGGCTCGCATCGTTCGTTGCGTTGCAGACGAGCGTCAGCGAAGGCCAGCGCCCGGCGCCGTTGGCGGGCAAGCGCATCACGACTGGGCCGTGGAACACCCCACCACCGATCCGCAAACGACACAAACATCCCGCGTTCCTCGCTGAACCTGACCTGCATAATCCTAAATTCCCTATGAGGAACATACACGCAAGCGCGTCAAAGCACAGGCGAGAAGAGTTCAACACAAACACACACTCGACAGAGTTCACGCTGGTGCGCAACTGTCATGTCCGCCTGCCAACGGATTACAGGAGCGCGCTCCTTTGACGGGCGATTTGCTTTGCGTTTTCTCTCGGCGACCAAAAGTTTACTTTGACCATGCATCCCAGATTGCGGGATGCGTATTGGCTTTCGGAAAAGCGTCCTTAGGGCTGCGCAACACTACCAAGTTCCATGACGTAGACTTGCATTCGGATGTACTGGACGTTTAGTACGTTCTATCGTGTGCCGAGTGCCTGCATTACTGCACCAGCCGTATCGCATATGCCTCTGTTACGGATCCAGCACGGAGACGGAACGGCTTTGCCATAGAACAGAGGGCGTCGGCTCGAGGTATGATTCATTCAACATGGAATCGGGATTCATTAGCCTGCTGGGAGCGTGCAAGCTGCGCAGACACACATGCTGCCTGCGACAGCGCGAAGCGACATACGAGGCGGATACCACGCCGACCAGGGCGATGCCCAGACGCAGCCTGTCCGCTGGCAGTCCCAGATTACACTGCGTTCCGGATGAGCTGCTGACATTTCCCTACAGGACTCGCCACTCGCGAGGGCATCGTGCACTAGCCCGATAGACTCGTCCGGCTCGCGGAACTTTCTGCCTAGAAAGAAGAGTTTCGAGGATACGGAAAGCGTTTCCCCCTCCTAGCGTTCTTCGTAGTGGGGGCGGGAAATCTTTATCTCGTTGCTGGTGAATCTTGAGTCTCTGTTCTTTGCCCTGAATAGCGCGCTCGATACGTGCGCCTTTATATTTGGCAGGAATTGAACATGTCCTGCTTCTCATCGTTGAAGAGAAGCGCAATCCTGATCATTATCGTGTTGCAGCAAGGTGCAATGTGGATTTGCATGAAAGTCGTCGCAAAGTATAGTTGTGTATCTCAATTGGGTTTCAATCTTTACATTTGTGGAATCAAGTGCTTTTTCGCTGTGTATAACAAAAACGTTCAAAGTGCGTTCTCTTTTGCAAAAGGAAAGAAAGGAAAGTTATGGAAGTAGAAGTGGAGGATCCTGCAGGCCTGGTGTCGGCGGCTGCCGCAGAGAACAAAAAACATTTCCGGCACCATAGGAACGGGAAAAGACGAAGAAGCAACAGGAACGAGGGAGGGCGGACGTCAGACGCCGCACGAAAAACGACACTACGACGAGATGTTCGTGAAAGCTTTTCTTTCAAGCCGTATCGAGGATCCCTACAAGCAACCGTTGCAAGAGGTCATCAGAAACCCTGTCGAATCATATTCCAGGAGTGCTCAAATCTCCTGTTTAGGACTGATGCATATGACGAGGGAGATGTATCGCGGCGTGACGCACATAGAAAGAGTCGAGGTTCCGGAGGAATTTTCTAACGAGACCTTCATCCGCCACTTGATGCTTGGCACGGGGGAAACGTCGAGGAGAAATGAGCGAGCGCATGACGTACAGGAAAATGACACCGAATTCCGCTTCAACGGTACTCGATACAAGTATGACGGGGATATTCACACCTACGGGGCGATCTAGTACCCCAGGATCCTGAGGAACCCCATGATCGTAAACTTCGACCGCATCATGATACGCTCCGTCTTTGCACTGTAACCGGGCCTCTCTCGCAAATGGATATGGGCTATCGTCGATGGCATCACGAACGATAGTGACAATGAAGAGGAGACCGAATTCGCCGAAAAGAAGGCATCACCCGGGAGCATGAATGAAGCTTCTGTGCTCCGTGCGGCTCTTCGAGAGCACCGTACGGGTTGGCGTTAGCCAATCCTGCAGCAAAGGTATCAAAGATGAAAAGAGATGCTATCCCCTCATCCTGCGCTATTTCGTGTTCCTGAACCGAGAGCTCGAACGCAAGGCGGAGATGGAGCTGGATGTGGAAGCAAGTGAAAAGTCGGTGAAACGGAAGGCTGCGCTTCTGAAGAGGCGCTTCAACCTCGTTCTGGAATGCAAAAGCAAGTCGCGCTTTGTGGCTAGCGATTCCAGATTCCTTCGCTGCTCCAAGGAGATCTGTCCGAAATTCGATGTTCATAACAAGGAATTCACTGGAGAAAAACGGTGAGACTCATCGGAAGAATATCTTCGATTTCAAACGTCTCAAAACGAGCAAGAAAAAGGTATTCACGGTGACGATCGACAGCGATGGGGTATCCATATGTGTACATTATCGGCGGTTGAAGGCGGATCGTCCAATTGTGCCTTCGGCTTCGCCCGTGGCGAGGCACGAAGAAAACACGGAGGCGGGCCCTGGATCGTATAACCCCCAGGAGAACGACATCGTGGCAGGCGCAGACCCCGGGAACACGTATATCATAACCATCGCAGTGCCCAGGGGTGCGAAAGATGGTATTGCTGGCGGCTTGCGTCAGAAAGCCATGAGTCTTTTAAAGCACTCAAAAGCGAGATATTACCGAGAGTCTAGGATAATTCATGCGAGGAAAAAAGTGTGACGTAGAATGCAGCCGGGAAGGCGCACCTGGAGGCGATCAGCCAGGTGACGGGCCGCTGAGCGGACTCTGAAGCTTTTCAGGAATTCATGAAAACTCATGCTGCTCACTAGGAGGAGCTGTGGAGAGATTACGCAAAGCTCCCGTTGGCTCGTCAGCGTATGAATCTCTACTGTGGGAAGCAACATGCGTTCGCCAACTTTTTCAATGAGTTGAGCGCCCTGGAGGAGGACGAGAGTCAAACGCTCGTAGTAGCATACGAAGCAGGGCGCTCGATGAATCAAAAACGGAGCATACCCGCTCCGTAGACCACAGCGTACAAGGAGTGTGCACGGTGTTTTGTCATAATACCGATAGATGAGTTCCGAACGTCATATACGGACCATGAACGGGGGTATACACTTCACCGGGTCGAGATGGAAAAGTGCCAGAGGAGCCCTGTGAAGATATAGAAAAGTAAGGAGAGCTGACAGAAGAGCAAAATGGAATGGAGGGCGAAAGTTCCAGGGCTACTTGCACTGGTGAGTACAAGCGGTGGCAAGAAACGTATGGAGTTTATGAATCTTGACTTTAACGCCGCTATCAATATCAGACGAAGTGCGATTCTGAAGACGGGACCTGCAGAGCTGACTAGAGCCAACTTTGTGGGGCAGCCACTCAAAGTCGAGTTTTACAAGGAACAGCCGAAGCCGATATCACTCGAGCAGTCGAAAAAGGCTCGGAGGCGTCTACACGTCGGTGTATAGACATATACGCTCTGGGTCTCATGGACGCAAATGCAACGATGCGCTGTCCATTGGCGATACGCTGCACGCGTTTCGGGCAACGAAGGTCGCTGCTGTGAGTCACGGCAGCATCGATGCCCACGAGAAAGGCAGTTCGATGCAACAACCTCACACCACACAGGATCGTTCTCTGCGGACGAGGCGAAACGTTCACACTGCTGCTCGGTGCCGGATTGGCTTCAGATGCTGGCGATGATCTCTCCGCGTTCATCAGCGTCGACAGCAATCCGAGTCGCCCCGAGTCCGGGCACTGAATCGATGCAACTGTGGCGCAACCATGTCAGATACTGTGTCGCGTTAGCCGTGAAGCCCGAACATGCAGTCATGTATGTGATGGTCTGCATCCAGTGACTGCAGCACTGCATCGGGGCGCTTTCGGGGCGTGCACAGGTGCCTCTGGGTCGATGATCCTGGCGAGCGGCGAGACGTCCGCGAGCATCCTCGCAGCGAAACAATGGTGATAGATGCGTCATCCTCGCATGGCTGCGTCCTCGCGAATAGCGTCGAGCGCGCTTGCCATGAGGCTTACCAGCATCGACCGAACAGACCAAAATCCCCAGAAGAAGGTACGGTCAAGGGCCCACGGGAAGCATTGGTGGTAGAATGCGGGCTGATGATTGATTCCCTCGATGCCGATACGCATCGCACGCGGAGGAACTCCATATCAAATGAAACGATCCATGTTTTCGTCACGTGAGCGAAAAGTGCAACAGGCTCGCATCGTCGGGCATACACGCGCAAGTTTGCGTCGCTTCCTGGTGTCATGAACAACAGCGTTCGTATGCGTTTTCTGAGATTGCTTCTTTTTCCTCTCTCATATTTCCGGCTTCAAACTACGTCGGTCTCTATTGTCCATCCAGGCTCTGTTGCCAGCAGTCGAATGACGTTCTTAGCCGCGGAAACGTTCCGATTTCGCTGCTTGCCGCTGTTGTCGACGCATTTCAAGTAACGGCGGTCGTTGCGATCCATGGTTCGATGGCCAGTTTCATCTTCTCTCTACACAGCCTCGGAGCGCCTTTTGTGGCGGCCAAACTTGGCAGTGATCAGGCGTTCTCGAATGTCCGCTAAACCTCCTGCTCCTCGTACGGGCGCCGCTCTGTGGCACGAGAATGCATGCTTCGCCTCTCAGCACATGCACTTGACGAACGCAGGAGGCTACCCTCGATGTCTGTCTCCGGTTTCCGCGCCCGACGGTATACACCGGGATCACAGGCTTCCTGTTGGCGAACTCCGCAAAGCGCTCCCTGTCCGTTGAACGCGCCTGCGAACACTGTTCCAATCGATGAAGGATGTGTGGAATGCGAAATTCTCCTAGATGAAACAACTACAGGAAAGAAAATCTTGGCTGTAGAACAAGTCGATAGATTTCGATCCGCTGACGTTTTTTAGGTAAAAAACGGTAACGCATGCTCCACTGGAAAGCATCGCTGCGGTGGTTCAAGTTCGAGTCCAGGACATTTTTCCGTGCAAACACGAGAAACGGGAGCCTCCTTGAGCACACCCTTTGACAAGTACCATGATGCTGTCGATCGCCGCGTTCTCGATGGCTACTAAGAACCGAGGATTTGTGTTTCAAACGGAATCGCTTGTTTCAGGTGAGAATCTCAGTGAATTTTCGGTACGAGGGTACGACCTAGCAGTCAATGGATGACGTGGCGCTTTTTTCATCGTCAATCTAGAGGCACAGAGCGCTGCGCCCTCGAGTTGCCTTTGTACAGAAAGTTCGAGAACTTGAAGCAGGTGTGATTTGAGCATGCTACTCGAAAAGACCGAAAAAAAATCGAGGCTTGACAGTTTAAACTGGATCGTCATACTGGTCAATTTACGAACCTGTGTGCGACAGCGCCGCGAATCCTATTCATGCTGATGTCATAACGAATTCCAGCAGAAGAAGCGTTGAACGGGTCACGCAGAGAACAAGATCATAAATCCTAAAACAACATATGGATCTGCACGCCCCTATTGCTGCACCACGAACATGGAGGCTGTCTATGTAAAAAATTTGGAAGAAAATCAAACAGCAGGAGCAGAGCGAACACTTCCGAGTTCCCTTTTCATCTGACAAATGGGTAAACGAGGAAACAAATGCGGTTCCGCGACGGGCGCACCAATCGATCCTGACCCTGCGACGTACACCGCTGCGAGATACGTTTTGTTTTCCGGTGCACGATCGATGATCCTGACTCTAAGAATCCCTCTGAAACCGCAGTTGCTGACGGCAGTTCGGGAAACGACCGCTGTATCCCTCCAGGCCCTTGTCCATTTCACTGACGCTGGGACGGTCTATCCGTCAGAGATACGCTCCAGAGGGATCGAGTGAGCCGCCAGATGCCGAGCTTGCATAGGCGCTCGCAACAACGCAGCATTCGCCAACTCTCTGCATGCTCATCTGGGGATAGGATCGCTCTGCGGTGCCTGCATACCGGCATCGGGTCAAGCAGCATAATACGGTGCTTGCACTTGTCCATGACAATCATTCAGCGTGCTCATCGATTCTACTCGATCGATGTTTTGGAAAGAGCGCTCGTTTTCATTCTGGTTTCTGATGCGCACAACCGGAGCCTTTGATCGACCTGGAAACAGTAGATCCTCGACAGCGTGGATCTGCGACAAAACGTCTCCTGGGCAATACTCGCGTTTTACCGTTGCTTGTGTCGCGTTATACCTGAATGCTGCCGTGCGCCAGCGTTCATGCGTCGGGACATTGCGGCGCTGGAGACCGCATTCTGTACAGCATCAGTTCGATGAATCGAACGACATGTTCCCAGATGCACGAGTGCTAGCGCGTACCCGGCACCAGGGCGCCATCTCAACGCAGGCGAATGCTCCGGATCCCGAACGAGAGCGAAGACATATCAGAGTCCGTCCAGTTTTGCGTTGCATCACGCAGCACGTCGGCAGCATATCCTCGAGTACATCCAAGTCGGCGTTATTCTGGCATGTCTTATTCAGACGAACCCGGATGCACCTCTCGCCTGGTGACTTTGCTTACGATACTAGCGGATACAAGTCGGCGTTATTCTGGTATGTCTTATTCAGACGAACCCGGATGCACCTCTCGCCTGGTGACTTTGCTCACGATACTAGCGGATACCGCCGTGCAGCACGCCTCCGGGCCGCCACACATGATATGCCCGTTAGAACAGGGCTCTCTGGCCGGGAAACACAGACTTGTTTCGGCGCTGCGACTGCTGCTTGAAGGTGCTCCCCCGTGGCCCAAACGAACTTCCTGTGGCAGTCCCATACCACGCATCGCGCCTTGCTACCGGGTGTCAGGTCCAGCACCGCTCTCAGGGCCTCCGCTTACCTCACGACGCTCTTCTCGAACTGGTTTCGAGCTGCATACACGCTGTTTTCCGAAACGCTTTTCTAACGAGTTCCGCAGGCGCCGTGTGTCCCGCTGCGTGTTCGCATGCGACTGTCACCAGAAGTAGCGCCCGCGTTCGAAAAAGGACAAAAGACTTTCGTTCGCCTGGTTGCCTATCGCCGCAAAAGCGATATCACACATATCCGTCTACACCATGCGCTGTATATACTTGTTCGTCGCGTTCATCTCCGGTTTCAGTGCTACGAACACTGGTTGAAAAGGCGGTAAGCGCTAGCCGCAGCCGGCGTCAAGCGCGTTGGTTGGGGTCGGCGCGCCTTCGCCCCAGGCTCCATCGACACCGTTTGCGGAGGCGACGACGCTTTGGAGCGCTGGACGTGACGGGTATCGTTTCTGTTATCTTTCGTAACGCCACGCTGGAAGCGAGTAAATAGTGTTGTTCTGGGGGAGTGCTGTGGAACTTGCCGGTGGTTCACATGTCTGCACCTAGTGCGGGCCCAAGTGAACGCGCGAACCATGTGGCGACAACTTCTCGAGCGTCGCGACTCCGACTGCTAGCTGACCTGCGCGACATGCAGCAAGACCCGCCGGAGGGCTGCTCCGCGTCTCCGTACTGCGAAGATAGTAAGTTTTGGATAGAATGAGTGCGTCGAGCGTCTTGGCTCACGAAGACGCGCGACTCGGTTTTGAACACGAGACTAACCACTTGGTTGAACGCTCAGACTTGTATACCTGGGGTGCAACTATCATCGGTCCCGAGGACAGTGAATGGGAAAATGCGGTGCTTACGCTGAAGCTGACGTTCCCAGAGCAGTATCCTGAGAAACCACCACGAGTTCGCTTTACATGTGAGATGTTCCATCCGAACGTGTACCACGATGGCAACGTATGCTTGTCTCTTCTCAGCGAGAACTGGTCGGCTGCATATAGTGTATCCAGTATCCTGATCGCAATCCGGAGCTTGCTAACGGATCCGAACCCAAACTCGCCCGCGAATCCCGAAGCTGCACATCTATTCTCAATGGACTACAATGATTACAAGCGGCGGGTGCGGCGAATTGCCCAAAAATCTCTAGAATGAGGCGCCCCTCTCTTCGTCTCTCCTGAAAACGAGTATATCCGCAGTGAGTGGCGCAGTACGTCTATTTTCCAAAGTGTCTGCGGGTTTGTCCGGCCCCAGCTTGTGATGGGATGGAGCGGAGCTCGCACGCGAGCATCAGAAACGAACACGGGTGTTAAGAGTGGATCCCGGCATCACCATCATCATCATCATCATCGTCATGCCGAGCGGACAGCAGTTCTTTACTGCTGGTACTAGAGCATGCCCATTGCAGCGCGAAGGAAATATTGCGCGTGCACTGCAGTAGCGCGGTTTCCGTTGACGGCACGACGCCAGCGCGGCGAGCGCACACGGAACCCTCCAGCACGATAGGGCGCACGGCAGCTAGTTGGCTGCAGGTTGTGTCGGGAGCGAGGCGTTGCGGGAACCGGTGTTTGAAGCAGCAACGCAGCGCCTTCGCTCGTGCATGCTGAGCGGCTTTGCCCGCTGCAGAGATGCCCCGCTTACGGAACTTTGTTCGTCGATCAAACGCATTTCTACCGCTGGAAGTTTTCTGTTTACTGCGCGCGACTCAAAAAAATGCTCATGTATAGGACATCGGGACAAAAGAGCGGCTTTGAAAGCTTTCTTGGATGTATTCGGGGCCTCCGGTCTGTGTGGATGCCATTGCTGTTCGCGATGACTGCTTGCTTCATCAGCGCGTAAAGTGTTCCCATGTACAGCACGGAGAGCAGTTCGGAACCGTACGAGAAGCGCAAGTATTCCCCGTCGATTCCTGTGCTGGTCAACGTCATAGTGCCTAGCCCTGGATACATTTGTTGGTACCCAGCGCTGCTAGAGTGAGGTCATCGCCTTCATCTTGCTGACTTGGTCATGTCCATGGAAGCGGCGCTCTCAGCGCTGCTCCTGGAGTGGATCACGATTCGGCGCCTCCATCACACCAAGACGCTGCATGAAAGATCGGCACAAAGTGACTGTGAGGCGGTCGCATCGGAGAAGATTCTCAGAGCGTTGGCGAGGTTACACTACCGCGCACACCCGTGATGTCTAGTTCCGGCTGCAGCGGCCTCGCTTTTTTTCAGGGAACACTTTACATCCAGTGCGAGATCGACTGCGAATCCAGTATTACCGGACAAAGCAATCGGGATCAAATGATGAAAGCAATGCCCATTGTAGCTAGACGGATTCAGATATACTCAAATCCTGTGTGAGAAAGACGTCCCTTCGCAAAACACACGGCACCATGAATGACCGAAACAACGCGCGTTGTAGCCGGATGGATACCAACATGCTCAAGTCCTGTGTGAGACGGTTTCCATCTGGGGCCAAAGAGGCCCTGAATGACGCACTCAACCGTTTTCAATGAACGGGGCACCCAGCTTTGACGCAGGGACGCCTCGCCCCGACCGCATGGCACCTGGGTGTAAACGTTAACGCCAACAACGGGAACAACAACGGCGCACGTATCATCACACGAGCAGTACTCGTTCGCACTGAAAACAGCTACAGGAAGGCTATTTATGCAAAGACTCGCAGGCGGCTCGTGTCTATCCAAGGATTGATACCGCTCCGACGTGCTTCATCGGCCAGCTCGAGCTCGTCCTGATCCATACGCAAGACGTAGAGCAACGGCTCAGCGGGAAGCAGGGAAACTACAACGTCAACAACGCAACCGTGCATCACGGGTGCCTGCTGCAGCACAACACCCAGACGTTCGTGGAGCGCGCCCTGCGCCAGCGCTTTGTTCCGGATGACGACAAGGTCACCGGCCTGATACCGCGGTATCCACGATTTGTCCATGGAGTGCAGCACTTGTGCAGGCATGTGCTGGGCTGCAAGCCTCGTCGCTCTGGTAGGAGGCGGGTTCCATGAATCGAATTCCATTACAAGACGCTGGACGTCGACAATGTCTCGTTCCGACTCGCAGACTGCCGACTGGGCGACGTGCGCTTCCGCAGCTGTGACGCTACTCCTCGCGACCTGAGGGAGGTTGGTACCCAAACGGCGCTCATGGAGCTCCAGGATGCTCTTATTCGAAAGCGGAATTCCGGGGGCCTTTGGTACGTTGCCATGAACGGTGTCTTGGATGGAGACGAGCCAAACACGCTCCGGCTGCAGACGAACGACTGCGCTGGTATGCGGCGACGTTTCTCCTTCTGATACGAAAACTACTCGGTCTGGACAATGGGCCAAGAGCCACTGCAAGAAGCGTCGGAGACTTTGCCAGCGCGTAGCGTGAAGCCGCACGTGTCTAGGGTCCTGAGTGACGTAGTCATACACTTTCGTTGCCTGCACGCGTCGGTCTGGAAACTGAGACGCCCGACTGAGCTGAGCGAGTGCCAGCAAGAACTGGGAAAAAAAGCGTTCCGAGAAAAGCGCACGACAGGCACTTTCATTGCCAGCTAGAGCAATGACGCGCTCCTGGTGTGCTCGACCCGCCTGGTGGGTGTCCAGCGCTCGTTGGTCGCGGAACTGTCGTTCACACACCTGGCAGTAGAGTCGCAGTGCGGGCTTTGCCTGGCTCCGCAAACGCCGTGCGATCGCTCTAGGTGTCGACATGGTCCATGCTTTTCAAACGGCGCTCTTGCTGCGTCTTGAACCGCCGTTCTGCGGCCTGATGTAAGCGCTTCGTAGTCCAAGGGGACGTGCAGGATACGCAACTGCGTCGACCTAACGACGTCGCGTTGGGTGAAGGTCCCTGTAGCTGCGTAGCTGTGGCCGGCTATGCGCGGCCAGGCGAAGCGCAAGTCCTTCCCTAGGAGGCCAACAGTTTGATCAACTTGTATCGCCTGTACCGTACGATACGCTAATGAAACCGGTTAACTTTGCGAACTCGGGTGTGCATGCTATAGTTTGAGTCTCTTGCGACTGTCAAAAATACCAGCCTTTGCGGAGCGGTTTTCGCGACTGTTTCCTTTTCCTCTCTCTTATCTCCGGATTTCCATACGATGGTCTCTCGTTGCACCCCAGCTCTGATGTCAGGTGTTGAAGGAAGCGGATGGCAGTGCTCAAATCTCGATCTCACTGATTCCGGCGGTTTTCGACGACTCCTATGCCCGGGCATAAGTTGCCCGTGATGCTTCCCGTGCCATTTTCATCTGCTTGGTTTACAGACCGGGTGCGCATGTCAGAGCGATGACAAGCCCTATGGTGGTCAAGTGTTCCCGTGTGTCCACCGAGCCTCCGTCTTCTAAATTCGCTCTGTGACTCGTACAGGCTTGCTTCATCGCTCGGCATGTGTCCAGGTGAGGTGTATCGGACGCTCATCTGGATACCCGACTCCGTCTCCGCCTCCATCTTCGCAAACCGAGGCACTCTCCTACGATCACGCGCTTCTTCTGAGCGATCCTCTAGGCGAGTTTCCTGCCCGCTGCACGAGCCAGTGTGCGCTGCCTCATTTGATATACGACTTGTGGACCGTGATGGTGTACGTGATGAAACAAGTACCGAAAAGAATATCCAAGTTGGAGACCAAGTCGCGAAATTCGGATCCGTCTACCCACTTGCCATGCAAACCAGTGAGGCATTTTCCAGAGGAAGGGATCGCTGCGAAGCCTGCAGTCCCAGCTCGAGACACTTGACGATGCAAACACATGAGACGGGAGCTTCTTGGAACACATCCTTTGACAAGGTTCCAGCTGGTTCCGGATCGGGGTTTCATCGGTGGCTGCAAAGAATGGAGCACTGGTGTTTCAAGCAGAATCGCTCATTTGAGGTGAGAATCTCAGTGAGGGTTCGGTATGGGTTTTTTTCGGAGGACCGGTCAAGGAATGACGTCGCATCGTTTCCTTTTCTCTATGAATCTATCAGCGCGGAGCGGAACGTCCACGAGTTACCGTGAACGAGAAAACACCAAAGACTCGAAGCATGTGTGATTTGAGCGTGCCTCACACACGAGAAGCGGACGATTATGGTATTTAAAGAGTCATTGTTCGAGGACGTCCGGAATCATGGTTATTTCGCTGATATCATGAACGCCGGGGACAACGCGTCCATAGAGCGATTCCGACAAGCCGAGCGAGATTCCCAAAAGCACCAAAGAATCCGTAGGGCTTTATTCCAGCACTTTGAATAACAAGGCTGTGCATCGAAACAATTTTCGAAAAGCGTTGTATACGAGAAACAGTGCGACTAGTT
>Ga0080006_1184896_pt1 | contig 17154 bp, 16 predicted proteins | sample RS3BMetagenome_FD_69209 | JGI IMG/M metagenome (GOLD analysis project Ga0080006, IMG submission 69209) | Ferric oxide microbial mat and aquatic microbial communities from Rainbow Spring, Yellowstone National Park, USA - RS3B (SPADES... ... | reverse complement strand
AAGCAATCCCCTCTTAATCCTTCCATTTTCATGTATTTCCCCACACAGAGAACACGTTTTAGATGTATTTGCTTCATTAACAGGCTTTCATGCCGTATTCCTTGCCAACCTGCTTAACTCGTGTTATTATTGATGAATAGTTCCAGCAGTTCACAAATGCCTTGCCAGTTAGTTTAGCTCTAGTTTCCTTTCCTGCAATGATGTGCACTGTGTTTGAACGTCGTATGCTATTATGTTATTCTCATTAATGATATATATACTTCGGAATTCATCTCCTTCATGAATGTCGGAACTTTCTTGCTCATGAATTTGTAACATTCAAAATTAGATTTCTCATCATGGTTAAGCTCAAAAAATAAGAAATTCAGGCATAACATTCAATGATAAGAAGGTTATGTTGATAATGACAATTTGCCTAACTTGTGGTTAAACTGCGTCAAAAAAAGTATTTGTTTATTCTGGCATATTTGGCATGCCGCCTTCTCCGCCCATGCCGCCCATGCCGCCCATGCCGCCTCCTCCACCGCCCATGCCTCCTGCTGGCGGTTTGCTGACCTTTGATGCTATTACTTCATCAATTCTAAGTATCATTGTAGCAGCTTCTGTAGCAGATTTAACCACTTGTTCCTTAACACTGACGGGCTCAAAGACGTTTTCCTTATGCATGTCATTTACTTTGTTATTGTATGCATCTACACCATACCATGTACTACCTTTTGAGTGGGCAGCTCTTAGTTCTACCTGAACATCAAGTGGATCCATTCCTGCGTTTTCAGCAAGCGTAAGAGGTATTGAGGCTTCTAGGGCGTCAGCAAATGCTGTTGCTGCCAACTGTTCCCTTCCGCTCCTTTTCTTTGATTCTTCCCTTACGTATAATGCCATTTCCATCTCAGGAGCTCCTCCTCCAGCCACAACCAGAGGCTTCTCAAGCACGTCCTTTATCACCATTATTGCATCGTGTAACGATCTCTCTGCTTCGTCTACTACCCTTTGGCTTCCTCCTCTAATTAATATGGAAACAGCCTTTGGATTCTTGCATTCCTCTACGAAAACCCACTTGTCTTCTTCTACTTTCTTTTCCTCAACAATACCTGCAAATCCCAAATCATTGACTGTAAGATCGTCTATATTTGTAACAATCCTTCCGCCCGTTGCCTTGGACAGCCTTGACATATCACTTTCCTTTACTCTTCTTACAGCCATAATCCCGGCCTTTGCCAAATAATGCTGAGCCAGGTCATCTATCCCCTTTTGGCAAAATACCACATTTGCTCCAACAGATTTTATTTTATCAACCATCTGTTTTAACATTGAAGCTTCCTGATCTAGAAATGCCTTCATCTTCGTTGGATCGCTTATTCTGATTTCTGCACTATATTCCGTCTTCTCTATTTCAAGAGGAGCATTAAGCAAAGCTATTTTTGCACCAGTTATTGTTTTTGGCATACCACTGTGAACAACCTCTTTGTCAACTATTATGCCATTTACTAGTAGAGTATCAGATATTGATTCACCCTGCTTTTTAAGCACGGATACAGTGTCTATATCAACCTTATATGTTCCGTCCTCCTTCTTTTCCGCTACCTGAAATACGGAATCTATCACAACCTTAGCTAGGTAATCAGATTCCTCAAAAATTATCTTTGAACGCATGCTTGTTTTTGCAAGTTTTGCTAACCATTCCTTATCTTCTGGTGCTATTTTGATAGCTATTTTTTGCAACTTTTCAAGAGCCTTGGTAGAAGCCCACTGATAGCCGTCCACTATTATTGAGGGGTGGATGTTTTTGTCCAATAATTTTTTGGCTTCCTCAAGCAACCGTCCCGCCAGCACCACTGCACTGGTCGTTCCGTCACCTACCTCAGAATCAGTTGCCTTTGCTATTTCTACTAAAATCTTTGCCGCAGGATGCTGCACATCTAGTTGCTTTAGCATTGTGGCTCCATCATTGGTTATGGTAACATCCCCCAATGTGTCCACAACCATTTTATCCATTCCCCTTGGACCCAGTGACGTTTTTATCAGCTCTGTTATAACCAGGGCGGCATCTATATTATTTCGTATTGCATCGTATCCCTTTGTTTCGCTCGATCCTTCCTTTAGTATTAAAACTGGTCCATATGGAGTTTGTTGTACTGACATATCAAATCACCTAACAGAACTATCCGTCCCCCTTTATTTAAAAGCTTTTCCCCAATGTTGCTTTATTGTATTTTTTAAAAAATCGCGATATAATGGCTAAAGAATGTGTAAAAATTCAGCACGCAGTTAATATATTCGTTAAATGTTAACAAATATTAAACAACTTTTTAACAATTATACAATAAAGCACCAGACGTTAAATCAAATTTAATTATTTATATTTAGAATCATCCTAATTTTTATCAATTTATACAAATTTTAGCTACATGGAATGGTAATTCAAAACCATATGCCGTTAATCTTTTCTAGCTCATACACTATCCTTGCAGCCACATTAGTTGCTTCCAAACTTCTAGGATATACAGAAACTGTTTCGTTAAATAACTTTAAGGTTTTATCAGAAAATTCGCCTTTGGGAAAACCCCCAATCACAAAAGTGCCACCGGTTAAAAATAACTTATTTGCAATAGATTCCATTTTAACTAGTTTTGCTGAGGAACTAAGTCCTACCACATACTCCCCTATCTGTTTAAGAAGTTCGTCTAAACCAATTTTATGTACTTCCAAAAGTGTTATGCCGTTAACTTCAATCTTTTGTTTTTTGAACAGATCTATCATAAGGCCTTCAAACCTAAAATATGAACGTGGCGGCCTGACTCCCCTTCCTATCCTGATAACTCTATTATCATATGTATGAATGAACAAGTTTATGAGCCCTTTCTTATAGAGTAACGAATCAGTTAAATCCAACAGTATATGATATGCGATGTCGGGTCTGCCCCTCTTTTCGCCATCGATCATATCCCTTAGCATCCAGTGATGTAATGACCTGTCAAGAAGACATTCTCTAGGGTCACGCCCAACTGTTGCACAAGATGCCACTGTTCTTTTATCATTTAAAAATTTATCAGGGATTTTTTCAAGCCCTGTTTCGGCCAAAACCATATTTACATTCAATTTCTAATAAATTGCGCTTTCTGCCATTTTTACTCCTTTGATCATATTCTTTAATTTTTCAAACGCTATCTTTCGTTGTCTTGTCCTTAATCCACAGTCTGGGTTTATGTAAATTTTTGAATAATCACCAAGTATCTTAACTGCATAAAGTATTCTATCCCTTATAAGCTCTGGCGGCTCTATAAAATCTGTATGAACATCCAGCACGCCAAGACCTATTTCTTTACCGTTTCCATACTCGCGAAATGCCTTTAGCGCGCGATAGCCCGGTCTGGATTCATCATTAACACCAAGCTCGTTTTTGTCCCTATTGGCAAACTCAAGCGCAAAGTGGCTCGCTTTAATTTCTGCTGCTCGTGGCATTAAACTAGAATATTCATCTCCACTATAGCATATATGCGTGCTGATTTTTGCATTAATCCCCCTGACCTGTTCATTGAAAACATCTACAAACATATCCATTTCATCCGGATGAGTTGTTGCGGCAGGCTCATCTATCTGTAATACTGGTGCACCGTATTCCGCTAGATCTGACATTACTCTTCTAACTACCTTTGAAAGCTCGAACGCTAACTCTGACCTATCCTTATAATATTCGTTATATGACCAGTCCATTATTGTGTAGGCGCCAGTAACAGGCACCTTTGGAATCTTTGATGCTATGGACTTGACGTATAGAAATTCTTCCAAATGGTAGTTCGATCTGTATTTAACCTCCCCTATAACACGCGCCTTTTTGTAGTATCTGTTATCCCATGATCTTACCCTTCCTGCAAACTCAAAACCATCTATATTTTTGACTGGTAATTCATACATTTCAATTCTTCTGACTTCCCCATCATAAATAAAGTCTAATCCTATATTTTCGAGCATCTTTACATTAAGAAATGCGGCCTCGTTTAATGCTTCTTTCTTTTCATCATCAGACGCCCTGCTCTTTAAATATTCCAAAAGCCAAGTTGGCTTTTTCAAACTGCCTATTTCTTGAGTTTTAAATTCTACCATCGTTTAACACCTTTATAACGCTTCCAATTAATTTAACCTTATTTATTGAAAAGCTCTGCGGCAGAAATTCAAGATCAACATTATTTGTTATGTATATGTTTTCTGATGAAATTATGCCTTTTAAATTTTTCATAATGGCTTCAAGTTCATCTATAGTTTCCTGCTTTGTATTGAGCCCATCTATTGCCCCAACTGAAATGTCCTTTGAGCCAAAGAATTTTATACTTTCGTGTTTCATGGATTTGAGATCAAAACCTATCCCATCCACACTAGAATCTTTGATGACTTGCGCATTTTTTGTTGGGTCACCAAAATAAGTATGCAAAATTACTTTACCGCCGAACGACTCTTTAATTTCATGGAGCGAGCCTTTTATGCTTTCTCCAAGTCTTGTAGCATCACATTTTGTATACATGGGCCCCTTTAACACCAGAATGTTATATCCCTGGCTTTTTAGGCCTTGAGAAACATTCGCCAGAAGCTTTCCTATATCACTGATCAAGCTAGATTCATCAGAATACCAGTTATTTTTAGCCATGCAAAAGAAGGTGAACGGATCTGGTAACGAAATCAATGGTGGCTTGGATAAATTACCACTCAAAGATATATAAGGTTCAAGGTAATCTTTGTATTCAATCTTACTTTCTATAACTGGAAGTTTATAAAACGTGTTAGTTTCAAAGTATCTGGTCAGCCCATTAATGCTAAATCCCCCCTGATTTAAAATTATTGGCCTGAACATGTCGTCCCATGTCAGCTGTGGATCATCAATATAGTTCAGGCCATATTTTTCTTGTATTTCCATTAATGATTTTGATTCGTCCCTTGCAGCCTCCATAAATCCGCTGCCTGAACGAGATATATCGATGAGGCGTTCAGATCTGGGAAATATACCAAATACATAGCCCCCTAACTTCATGATGCTTGCCAATAAATTTAATCTGCTATAAGTTTTATGCTATAATGACCTGTTGTTGGCATTCATCCATCCAAGTTTCTTTAACAGGACATAAGGATGTTTTTATGCATTTCAAAATGGCAAATTTCATTTCTGCGTTCTGAAGCTGAGACGGTACACTCTCTTCAACCAACTTCTAAATTCGCCTTAGGGAGGTTGCACGTTGGCTGCAATTATTTTTAAATGGTGGGGCATGCGACTCGTAGCCCTCCTTCTGTTTAGGCAGGATTTGACTATGTGGCCTACCCGGACCTCGCCTGGGGGTGCTTTATTGGTCCGATTTGGCCTTGCTCTGTCTGGGTTGGCCGTTTCATCCATTTTCCAGCAATCCTCCAAGCCCCACAATGAAGCCTTTCATCGTCATTTAACTGGCTGGTCTCGTTTCTGTTCCAGAGCCAGCAGTCTCCTGCTGTGCGTCGCCGCACCAGACCCCCCAATCAGAGGGAGGAGCTTCCTCAGGGTTACCCCCGTAACCTGCCCGGTCGCTTGCCCCACCTTATATATTTGACATAGGGCAATCTTATAACGTTTTAATTAACATCAGTTTTGTAGGGTAGAATGTTGCATTAAACATTAAGGTCAAGGCTTCATATCTGAATGGCCAAACACATTTAAGTTCCAATTATAGCATGCTTAAAATCCCTTAAAGTTACCTATTTTTAAAAGATATAAATACACAGCACCCAACGCTCCTATTATGGGAAAATGGATGGTATTTTCAGCGTGGCCATATATTAATAGTGAACCTCATTTAGGGACCATTCTTCATTTGATATCCGCTGACTATTATGCCCGGTTCTTAAAGAACATGGGTGAGGAGGCTATTTCTGTGTCAGGGTCTGATGAACACGGCACCCCCATTGAAGTAGAGGCATTAAAAAGAGGAAAAGAGCCCGTTGAATTGACAAATGAAATGCATCTAAAAGTTACTGAACTGTTAAAGCAATTTTCTGTAGAACTGGATAATTATACTAGAACAGAAAATACTGTGCATAAAGAATTTGTTAGAGGGTTTTATCTTAATCTTGAAAAAAACGGCTATATATTCAAACAGCAGACCACCCAGCTCTACTGTGAACATGACAAAATATTTTTGCCAGATAGATTTGTTATTGGGAAGTGTCCATTCTGCGGGTATGAAAAGGCAAGAGGCGATCAATGCGAAAACTGCGGCAGGTTGCTAGAACCAACAATGCTGCTAGACCCTAAATGTGCGCTGTGTGGCAATACGCCAGTAAAAAAACAAACTTATCACTGGTTTTTTGATCTGCCGAGGTTGTCCGATCAACTCAGAAAATTTGTAACAATTCTTCCTGATAATGTAAAATATTTTAGTTTAAACATGATAAATGAGGGGCTCAAACCTAGATCAATAACGCGTGATAATAAATGGGGTATAAGGTCTCCATTTCCGGGTAGTGAAGATAAAACAATTTACGTATGGATGGAAGCTATATTAGGTTATATTTCTGGCGTTAAGGAGCTGGAACTTAAAGGCAATCCGGGAATTTTCGAAAAATACTGGAAGATGCCTGATACAAAAAGCGTTTATTTTATAGGAAAGGATAACATACCGTTTCACTCAATAATACTGCCTGCACTTCTTATAGCTTCCAATGATGGATATAATTTACCGACGCATATTTCATCAACCGAATTTATACTTTTTGGGCAATTGAAATTTAGTAAAAGCCAGCACGTTGGCGTGTGGGCGAGTGATGCTCTGAGAATTGCTGATGGTGAGTACTGGAGATATGTGCTATTGAGCATCAGGCCTGAAAGGGGAGATTCAAGTTTCAGCTGGTTAGATTTCATGAAAATGGTAAACAATGATCTGAATGATACCATAGGAAATTTTATCAATAGGGTAGCAAAATTTGTCGGTGAAAAATTTGATGGTTTAGTTCCAAAGCCCAATGACCTAAATTCTGATGATAAGGAGTTCATATCAAAAATAATTTTAAAGAAAAAGGAGTTCATTGACCTTAATTATGCTTTAAGAATAAAGGACGCGGTAAAGTCTTTCATAGAATCGGGCTACATTGGAAATGAATATTTAAGCAGACAAAAGCCATGGGATTTGATAAAAAATGACCGCGAACGTGCCAGCACGGTGATTTACAATTCAGTTCAGACCGTTTGCCACCTCGGTTTTATGATGTCCCCCATAATGCCCAGAAAATCTTCTGAGCTACTAAATCAGTTCAATCTTAAGCGTTTTTCTGCTGATCTAAGCTGGGAAACTGTTGAACCCGGGCACAGCCTAAACAAGAATAACATTGCACCGTTGTTTTCAAAAATCAAAATAGAAGGGTTATGATATATATAATATATATACCACGCTAAACTGACATCCTCACAGCCCTAAAGGAAATGCGGTTCCTTCAAGGCTGATCATAGGTTCGTGGTTTATTGCCTTCATTCTCATGGCTTCATTGCTAGCAGTTGCCCACCCTGCTCCAACGGTAGACCACAGGCTGTGCCTTCAGTTAGCCACTTATCCTCATCGGATTTGGGGTTATGTTTTATCATGTTTATTGCTCCGTTCAAATCTGCGTTTATTACCTTCTCAGTGTGAGGACACTCGAACAAACCCCTCTTAATCCTTCCGTCTTCGTGAATTTCCCCACACATAGAACACGTCTTAGATGTATTTGCCTCATTCACAGGCTTAACCTTTATGCCGTATTCCTTGCCAACCTGTTTAACTCGTGTTATTATTGATGAATAACTCCAGAAGTTTGAATTCCTTTCATTTCCTTTGCCCTGAGCTATACCCTTTGGATAGCCAATGTCTATTTCTCCTACACCTTTGTCATATAAGGACTCCACAACTTCCCTAGCTAGTCTTTCCCTAGCATTCTTTAGCAGAACAGCTCACCTCTTGTACAGCATTTGAAGCTTAAATCCATACTTTGTCAACTTTTTCTTTTACCTGAAGGTTTTCACTCTATCTTGCTGTCCTTCAGTACAGCATCTGGGTATTTATCGACTTGAAACAGTCACAGTTCAGCACGCAAAATTGATTCTAGAAACAATACTTTCTAACATATAATACGATAACCTTTCTTTGTTGATAATAGCTGTAGTTAGCGTTTACAGATTAAACCGTGCCAAATTTTTTGATTGACTTTTATAATGATGTAGAATAATCTAAATTGGCCAGCATTATGCGCTGGGCTGCCTAGCTAGGCAGATGGTTTTTGACAGAAATTATCCTTAAAAAGCTGTAAAGTTGCAAACTATCATAAAATCGGTAAAAGTTTTGATCTACTGGTTGTAATGGGGGCAGTCAAGCGGCTGCTTCAGATACTTTCTTTAAAATTGGGGTAAGAAGCTTCATTCTTACCAAGATGGCATTTTTTACCGGATGAATTTTCTTTACGTTTTCTGAAACCTCTTCAAGCAACTTACCTGTAAGTAATGAATTGATTAGCTGATCGTAGGTCATGTTTGGAACCATTTCTATCAGTGACTTTTCCATTACTAACCTAGCCTCTCTCATTTTTGACCAGTTTACCCTTTCCGGAGTGAATAATGCCACGTGGAGCCTTACCTTATAATTATCATTAGTGTTATATGTGCCAATCCATTCAATAAGAGATGACCCCCTTCTTACCATGCTCCTGTAAACTTCTCTCGCATACTCGATATTTTTTATGATTGTAACAGCCCTTTGACCGTCCATCCTGACTATCTGCAACATTAGTTTTACATTATTATATTCTGGGTTTTCTTTAAATATATCATAAAGTGAAATTGGAACAACTCTGCCAATTGCAGAACTGTCTTCATTAATTGGTATTCTTGCAACATTGATATTTCCCAGACTTTCAGGTGCAACTACATCTACCCACACCTTTGCTTTCCACTTATCTTTGACCTTTGCTACTTTAGGCATTACATTCGCCTATAATATCCTTATATATTAATTCTTCCTTAAAGCGCATTTTGCTGCTTCATAGTTGGCTGCCTCGATCTGGATATCAAAGTTTGTTATAGTCTATTGTAATTCAAACTTAGTTTATTGCTTAATTATATTAAGAACCGAAAATATTCAGTAAATATGGGTCCCAAGTGAGCTTAATTATAATTTGCATAACCTTGGATCCAATTTATAGCCTATTGTAGATTTTACCGCTCTTTAAAGCAGTGAATTGAATTTTAATAAAATAATCCTATTTCAAAAGGTATTTGCTAGATTTTTCATAGAACCCTTTATCGAGCTCCTCATAGAATTTATAGTTTATAACCTGATACTGCTCAGACCTTGTCATCAACTTATCTAAAAATGGAAGCTGTGTTCCTTCATTTAATAAAGAGCTGTAAATATCCATTAATGCCTTGGCAGCACCTCTGAATGCTGTTACTGGAAATATGACCATTTTATACCCCATGCTTTTAAACCTAGTTGCTGTTATGTAAGGTGTCTTACCGAATTCCGTCATATTAGCCAATAATGGAATTTCTGTTGACTTGAAAAAATATTTGAATTCATCTTCATTTAACAGCGCTTCTGGAAATATTATATCTGCTCCCACTTCATAGTATTTTTTTGCTCTAGTTATGGCATCTTCAATACCTGTTACTCCGCGCGCATCTGTCCTAGCTATTATCAGAGATTCATTTCTTGCGTCCAAAGCCGCAATTATTTTTTCCACCATTTCCTGCTGACTAATTACCTCCTTTTGATCCAGGTGACCACATTTTTTAGGATTTCTTTGATCCTCTATCTGTATTGCACTTGCCCCCGATTCTTCAAGCACTTTGACTGTCCTGTAGACATTCAACGATTCTCCAAATCCAGTATCAGCATCAACTATTATAGGAATATCCACTGCGCGCCTGATTCTTCTGACTGCTTCTGCCAGCTCATCAAGCGTTATCAATCCGAGGTCTGGAAGCCCCATGGAAGAAGTAAGTGCGGCTCCTGAAAGATATACAGCTTTGAAACCCACCTTTTTGGCCACCAGTGCTGAAAAAGCATCGTACACGCCTGGCACCGTTAAGAATTCACTATCTGCTAAATTTTTAAACCACAATTTCCCTCACCTTAAACTGTTCTAAGTTCATGGCCTTCTCCACAGCATCACTACTTAATCCAAGCCTTATGGCTTTTTCAATTATTTCTTCTTTAGTCATAGGCCTCTTAGCATGGCCCTTGGGAAGTTCTAGGTAGGCACTTTTTTTATTACCTTCCGCTTTGACACTGATCCTTACAGGCAACTTTTCTGGATAAATTTTGGTCATGTCCTGATCTTCATGGACTCTTATCTTTTTCATTACTGATAAAACTTCTGGGTCTCTGATATAAGAGTATGAATCCAACCAGAATCTCCTTTTTACAAGAGCTACTGCCACCATATAAGGCAGGCTGTGATCTGCGGTTTCCCTATTTTCTGGATTCCACTTTGATTCATCGTCTGCCAGAATGCTTTTTGCTGCTTCATATGTTTCAATTTCCACTTCTTCAATTTTACCTTTGTAATCAATCTGCAGCGCAGCTTCTATTGCAGCCTGAGCATGATATTCCGCGGGATACTGTTTAATGTATGTCTTTAAAATGCCAGAATGACCTAATGACTTAAAGTTTTTTTCATCAAAATCCTGCAGTATTATGTTTATCAGTCCCATTTTACCGCTAAATGGCTTTTCTGGACCTGTAATTCCACTCATTGCAGCTAGGGCAGCGAATACGGCATTTCTTGAAGCATCTGCTGCAGCTCCGGCTTTCCACATGGAAAGTGCACCGCTCCTAGTCTCCCTTAACGCCACATTTGGTATCATTGCAAGGGAAATCGCGTTCTTGGCCTTCCTTGCGTCAAGATCTAGAAGCTTTGATGCCGCAGCGGCCTCTGCTATAGCAAGAAAGAGGACATGATCAAAGCCCCTCTTCCTTAATGAAGATGAATCACAAAGCCTGACCCCAACTTCATAGCCAACTGCTATTGATGTTATAAGCTGCTTCCCAGTAGCATTAAGCATTTTGCCAAGCGCCATAAGACCACCAATCATATCACTTGGATGTAATGGCTCTTTTGAGAGATACGTATCATTAAAATCCAAGTACCTTATTAAAAACGTATTATAAAACGAAGCAAAATCAACAGAAACCTTGATGCCATCCACTGTCTCTACTTCCCCCCCAAAATATTTAGCTGCCTGCTTTAAGGTACTACCAATCTCATTGTATGAGTATTTAGCGTTAGCCAGAGCGTCCAGAACTCTCCTTTTTGCTTCTTCCCTTACTTCATTATCAAGTGTTTCATAGTCTACCTGACTTATATAATCAGAAATTATATCCGAAATTTCCATACTGATAAATAATGCTTATTGCATTTTTTAACTTTTTTTATAATTATGCCCCTTACGCCCAGCTCGCAGCGGATTTCAAATAAATTGACCCTTATAGAAAGCCTGTATGACCTTGCGGATATTTTGGATCCTTTTTCATTAAGACAAAAAGTCTCACAACACAACCCTTCCCTGGCCCCCCATGGAAGGATTGCATGTGCGACTTCCTATCTCAATGACTCAGTACCCATAGCCTCCGTTTGGCCATTTCGGTTTTCTACCTGAGTCTTTTTATTTGAAACCAGTTGCGTGCTGGACGTAACGGGTTGATCAACCTCTTGTTCTCTCACCTAAATGCAAGGCCCCTTACTGACGGCCGATCAGAAAGGGGAAGCGCTCTCCCGCATTTAGTTGAGATCACATTTGGAATGATCACTTAATATTCTTAAATATAATGATTTATGCCAATAGGTCTAAAAAAATTAATAATAAGGTCAGTACAAATTTTAGTTAATAATTAGCTATGGCAAGAATTAAAAGCTTAAATGCAAAACAGCAAATAAGAACCAAGTGCAGCCCGGTAGTGTAGTGGACAAGCATCTCGGCCTTTGGAGCCGGGGACGGCGGTTCGAATCCGCCCCGGGCTACCTTTAGTCATAAGTGATACGCTGTCACATTAAAGCTTCCCCGTTCCGGGTCAGCATGCAGTATGTTTTAATGACATACCAGTCGGAGCCCTACCCTAAATGTCCCCACAGGCGCAAATTCTAACCGTCTTACTAGCGCATTTCACTCAACGCATGTCAGATCCTAAAATTTTCAAGCCTTTCATAATGCCCTGTTATGCAGCACTTGCAGCTGGTCGTAGATGGTTTCCCCTATCTGGGTAGAGCACTAAGGCATCAGTGCAAAAGTTCTTGCATCTAAACGCTGAGATTTACCGCTTCCTCCTAAACCCCTAACTCACTTTTAAAGATCTATTTTTATATTTTAATAAAATATAATGCTCAAAAATGACTGAACTAGAGGTAAACAATCTTACGAAATTATATGATAAAAAGAAGCTTGCGCTTGATTCTATAAATTTTTCAGTTAAATTGAACGGAATTTTTGCTATCATAGGAAGAAACGGGGCTGGAAAAACTACCTTTTTAAGAATACTCGCAACCCAACTGCTTCCGACTTCTGGCACAGTATTAGTTGATGGTGTTGATATAATAAAGGAACCGGGAAAAATTAGGGAGAGAATGGCAGCTGTACCGCAGGAAGCAAGGCCGGTAAACTGGATGACACCACAAGAAATGATTTTTTCATATCTGCTATGGAGGGGGTACAGCTACTATGAAGCCAAAGTAAAGACTTCTGAGTCATTAGCCACGCTAGAAATTACAGAATTTGCAAAAAAGCCTAACAGGACGCTTTCAGGTGGAACTAAAAGGAAAGTTCTTGTTGCCACTGCGATCTCCACTGAAGCTGATATTATATTTCTTGACGAACCAACTACTGGACTGGACCCAATTTCAAGGCAACAAATATGGAGTTTACTAAAAAGGATAAAGGAAAACAAACTGATATTTTTGACTACACATTACCTTGAAGAGGCCGAAGAATTAGCTGACATGATAGGAATTCTTGATGGAGGGAAATTAATGGGTCTAGGAACCCTGAGCGACTTCCGGTCAAAGGTAGATTTTGATACTGTAGTTAAAATCTACAAAAAAATTAAGTTGCCACCTGGGTTGCGAGGCAATATAATATATGAGGTAGATGGCATACATGTATACACAGATTCTCACTTTGCTGCTGAACTGAGTGAAAGTTTGCTTAAAGAGGGGATTCCTTTTTCCGTTTCTCCACTAACATTACAGGATATTTTCTTTAATGTGGTGCATAAAAATGAAGAGAAGTAAAATAAACCAGCTTCTGGCTTCCGTGCTTGTAAATTCAATATATGCGATGAAAAACTATCCAGTTATAACGCTTAATACCTTCCTTGCGCCATTTTCTCTCCTAATAGTAATTGACCTGATAAGCAGGGGGAGTTTAATCACAGCAAGCATATTGGGAGGATTCCTCATGCAAATGACATCAAGTGGCCTTTCTCTGCAGGGAGACCTTGTTCATTTTAAAGTTGATTTTAAATTACAGGATATGGTGGTAACGTCTCCAACTTCTGCGCTTATTTATTACTTGGGAATGGCCTTATCAGAGCTAATTTACGTGCTTCCATCACTTTTAGTACTCCTTTTACTTGCGTTGATTTATATAAAAGTTACATTTATTGGTATTATAAGCATAATTTCTGTGCTGGCGATGATGTTTGCTCTATCCACAAGCATGGGTTTTATGATATCCAGCTGGGCCAGTGATATAACTGAAAGCTGGGGGTTTTCGGGAATACTTTCCACTGTTCTTTCCACCCTTCCGCCAGTTTATTATCCTATATCCCATATCCATTTAGGCTTATGGCATATATTTCTCCGACAACTTATGCTGCAGAGCTTCTGCAATCACAGATTGGTGTAATCAGGTTGAGCGGTGCCATGGCGGCAATTGACTGGGCAGTCCTTGCTGGAATCACCATTATTCTGGCGATTATATCAATAAAAAGGACCCGATGGCGTGATTCTTAATTAATCAAGTGCACAACTGCATAAAAATACTACCTGTTGCCATTTTAGAAATGTTAATTAACCGATCAAATTAAATCAAAGCTTTAGTATGTATAAGCAATATAAGGTTGGGTTCTTTGATATGGATGGAACCCTTATCAATGAAAATACCTGGGAACTGATTTATAACAGGCTTGGCGTTAAGGGTTCAGGTTGGTTAGAAGAATATCTAATGGGAAAAATTTCATATCGTGAACTAATGAAAAGAGATGTAGAAAGCTGGATCTCCATAAGGGGAAAGGTCAACTATCGTGAACTGGAAGACATGGTTAAATTCGTTACTATAAGGGATGATGCTAAAATACTTATGGCTAAATTAGTTTCCAACGGGATTGTCCCAGTGATAGTTACTGCTGGCCTTGACATATTTGCAGAAAAGGTCGCCAAAGAACTTAAAATAGATGAAGTTTACAGCAACCATCTTAAATTAGATGAAAATCGATGCCTAACCGGTGATGGTGAAGCGCCAGTTGAACCTCTCAAAAAAGATAAAATTATCTTAAATCATCTTAAAGCGAGAGGTTTTAATTATTATGAAAGTTTTTCTGTTGGTGATACAGAATATGATGGCAGCATGTTCAAGGTCACCAGAACTGGATTCCTTTTAATAAATGGGCATGATGTAAAAATCAATATGAGCAATGTAATAAAAATAAAAAGCCTGACCCAGGTTGCAAATTATCTATCATAGGATGCTTAACTGTGGCGATACTCAATGTTAACGCTGATCAGTGACTATGACAGAACATTAACAAACAAGGAGTTAGATCTTTGCAATGAAATCATTAATATGATTAGAAAGTTAAAGAAAGACGAAAATTTACGATTTATAGTAGCTTCAGGCAGAACGTTGGATTTTTTGCAAAACAAACTTTCAGATTGCGCTGACGGGTTTGTTGCAGAAAACGGCGCCGTAATATATTATAATGGAAAAAAGGAAGTGTTTGGAAGAAATGAATCAGAAGCAATAAAGGCGGCTTTAAAATCGATGGAGCTGGTTTACTTTGGTGAAATAATAGGCTATGCGCTATTAGACGCTGAAAAAATAATAAAAGATAACTTAGAATCTCATAACATCAAATTTTCAATAGAAAGAAACAAAAACTCAATAATGATAATGCCACCATTTGTTAATAAAGGATATGGTATATCAAAGATTATCGATGCAATGGATCTAAGAAGCACTATAAAAATAGCAATGGGCGACGACGAAAATGACATTACCATGTTGAAGGCGGTTGATTTTCCCGTTGCTCTTGCAAATTCTGACGACAGATTGAAGGCAATGGCAAAATTCATTACCAAAAGTGAATATTGCGATGGCGCCCTTGAATTTCTGCAACAGTTAAAGATATTGATTAATGCTAAATCTCTCTGATGTAGATTAACCTTCTATCATATTTAAGATGCACGCATGAATCAACAACATTTATCCACCACTTAAACAGCTTCACAAATACAGGTCCCTTAACAGGTATAAGCATCTCATTAGCTTTCACAAGCGCCGAAATCAACTGCCCTTTACCCACTTCTTTAGCTGCAATGGTGTCTGCTTCAATCTCAAAATGCTTTAAATTAAGCGCACATGCAGCTAACTTTATTGCATAAGGCAATACAAAAATTAAATCTACCAACGTTAAAGCCAGCGCTATAATAAGCATTGTAAAGAATGATATATAAAAGAAATCAATGATAGTAAATTCTGCCTGTGTTATTAAAAAAGTTATTAAAGTTGCTAAAACCACTACAAGCAGTGCCCGCAGAAAATAGCCAATCCTTTGAGATGCATGAACTTCTTCATGAACAAGGACTGCCAGCGCTTCATCTTCTTTTAAACTATTAAAATACTTCTCATTCATGACTATCCTCTTTTTTAAAATATCATATCTTGCCAACCACGGATAATCACCAACATAATATCTACAGCCGTTTGAAAGCCCTTTTTCAGCGCCTATTTTTTTAGCTATATTATCAAGCCTTTCAGAAATGCCCTTATCAATGCATCGCATTTGAATTACTCAGTACATCGTATAGTTTTAACAGGGCATGCACCCCCTTTTCGCCCATTCCCATATTTGTAAGAGCCGTAAACAGCTGTAATGCCAATGACCCGCCTGGCAGTGGCACATTAATACTGCTAGCAAGTTCTTCAGCGTATCTGAGGTCCTTTTTTAAATGAGATGCCTTAAATCCTGGTTCTATATCTCCCTTGATCAACCTAGGCATATATGATTCGATTGTAAACGATCTGGCTGCACCTGTTGAAAGTAACTGATATACCTGGTCAATATTGAGCCCTGAAGCTTTTGCCACTTCCATTGCTTCTACCATTGCAATTGTTTCTAATCCTATAGCTATCTGGTTTACAAGCTTCATCTTTTGACCATATCCTGTAGGTCCTGCATGTATGATAGTTTTACCCATTGATTCAAATATTGGTTTTATCTTTTCGAAAACACCCTGTTTGCCCCCCACCATGATTGTAAGTGTTCCTTGCCTAGCCCCTATATCACCCCCTGTTACTGGCGCATCCAAAAATTCTATACCGCTTTTTGATAATCTTTCGGCAAATTCTTCCGCGTGCTTTGGGGAATTGGTGCTCATATCTACTATAATTTTCCCGTCCTTAGCACCGTAAATCCAACCTTTATTCCCAAATATAACCTCTTCAACATCTGGTGCATCCGTGACCATTATTATTGTTACATCACTGTTCATTGCTACCTCTGCCGGAGAATTGGATATTTTTACCCCCAGCTTTATGAACGGTTCTAGCTTGGATTTTGTTCTATTGTAAACATTTAAATCAAAACCCCCTTTAGCTATGTTTGTTGCCATGGACCTCCCCATTATACCAAGTCCTATGAAACCAACCTTCAGTTTTTCTACCATGATGATACTCTAACGATTTGATTTATAATATTTGAGGTAGAGTTTTATGCAAATAATGAAACTAGCGTCTCTGATATTTGATGATCTTTAGTGAACTAGTAATATGTGAGCAGGATTAAGGATATTTATTAGGAAATCAGTTGACATAACACACATGTACGTCGGATTGGATCTTCATAAGGCAACGATAAATGCAGCTGTAATGGATGAAAATGGCACTGTGCTAAATGAAGT
>Ga0080006_1174815_pt2 | contig 17166 bp, 23 predicted proteins | sample RS3BMetagenome_FD_69209 | JGI IMG/M metagenome (GOLD analysis project Ga0080006, IMG submission 69209) | Ferric oxide microbial mat and aquatic microbial communities from Rainbow Spring, Yellowstone National Park, USA - RS3B (SPADES... ... | reverse complement strand
TTTGGATTTTCAACGTGCAAGCCATCGGAAAGGTATATGAAATCAGCAAGTAAGCCCACTGTCAGCTCCTACTGGGTTCTTTATTTCCTTTGGTTCTTTTGTTTTTGGCTCTTTCATTTCAACAGCTATTATAGCGTACCACTCGCCGTTTTTATATTTCTTCACTGTTACAGTTTTCACCTTGCCCCTTACTTCCCTGTGCTTTACCATCCATCCTAACCCTTCCTATCTTTGGCAACATTATGCTGTTCTTGTAAATCCACTTGAGACTTGCTTGGGGGTATGTTATGCTTGAAACATAGTTTTTGGTGTTAGATACTTCCTTCAAAGAAGTTCATGAACGATGTATCAAGCCTTTTAAGAACATCCTGCAAGACTTGAGAGTGCACAGTTGCTAATTCTGGCTTTTCATTTCAGGCAGCGCGTTTGCTTGTTCGGCATATGTCAGGCCCATCCCGTTTTCTCGTAGTGCTCTAGCCTTTCGTGGTAAGCTCTGTTATAGAGCTCTTTGCAGAGCTGACTATTGAGTGTTTTCTCCTGCTCCTCATCTGGGTAGAGCCTGAACTTATACGCCGAAAGCATATACATTATTGGCGTAAAGAACATTTAAACATTAGAGCAAGTCCATGTATCTCCTCCCTGAAGGTCGGAGTTTTACTGCTTCCCCCAAACCCCTAACATCTTTATAAAGGTATCTGGCAGTGAAAAAACTGGAATAGAGGAAGCAATCGTTCAGGCTATAATCCCTAATGTTGTTGTTGAAAACATTGGTCCCTATCCTGTATAGATAATAAGGAAATGGAGCTTTTCCAAGCCTCCAATTTATCAGAATGCAAGTATAATTGTTCAGCCCGGACAGGAGGTTAATCTTTCCCAAATATTTCACCCATGGTTCAATTGGAATTGAAGTAGTCACAAGCACCAGAAACGTTTTCACATTCTATGATTGACAAATATCTTCAAAAACATATATATTTGAGCTATGTTAGAATAATGGTATCATGCCTGTTACTTTGACCGATATAAAAGCAGATGTAGGTTCTGTGGCGGGTCACGTTACGCCACATCCAAAGCAGATCAAGGCAGTTAAGGAAGTCCTAATGGAGGGAGCAAAGAGTAAAAGGATAAGTGATTTTTTCACTTCAAGGGTAGGAGATGACATACATCTCATTATGCTTCATAAAGGTGGAGAGGGGGCAAGTGAGGTTCACGGCCTAGCCTGGGAAGCGCTAAAGGCTGCTTCAGAGGTGGCAAAGGACCTTGGACTTTATGCTGCTGGACAGGACCTGCTTAAGGACGCGTTCAGCGGAAACGTTAAAGGAATGGGGCCAGGAATTGCCGAAATGGAGTTTGAGCCGAGGAAGGCTGAGCCGATGATTGCGCTAATGGCAGATAAGACCGGCCCTTCCGCTTTCAACCTCCCCCTGTCAAAAATCTATGCTGATCCGTTCACCACTTCGGGGCTCGTCATAGATCCAAGATTGCATGAAGGTTTTGTGATAGAGGTTATGGACCAGAAGGAGGGCACAGTAATTCCCTTTGACCTGCCATCGGAGCTACACTACTACCTTGCATTGATAGGGGATGTTACAAAGTACACGATAAAGAGGGTCAGGAGCAAGGACAAATCCCTTGGCACAGCAGCTGTGGTCAGCACGGATAAGCTGAGTTATATAGCAGGCAAATATGTGGGAAAGGACGACCCTGTTGCCGTTCTGAGGGCCCAGTCCGGGTTCCCTGCAGTTGGTGAGATTCTTCAGCCTTTCATGTTCCCCACCCTTGTGGGAGGATGGATGAGAGGTTCACACGTAGGTCCACTGTTTCCCTGTAGCTCTGATGGTTCAAACCCCACGTTCTTTGACGGCCCTCCAAGGGTTGTTGGTCTTGGCTTTATGGTTAAGGGCGATGCTATTGTTGGAATTGAGGAAAACCCTGCTGTAGGTGAGCACAAACCGGTGGATTACTTTGCAGGCGAGGACTTCCAGTACGCAAGGCAGAGGGCAATGGAAATAGCAGTTTACATGAGACAGCATGGCCCATTCATGTTTGAAAGATTGCCTGAAGAGGACATGGAATATACAACCCTCAAAGGGGTTCTTGAAAAGGTCCTCAAAAACAAGGGCATAACACAGGGTAAATGATCAACTGTCTTTAACTTTCGTCATTTAATTTTCTCTGTTTTCTTGTAAGCGATTCCTCTATAAGCTGGTCCACCGACTTTCCCCCATCTTCACTTTTCCTTATCAAACTTTCAAATTCCTTGCTGTCCATTTCCCTCAATGCCTCAAGTATCTTCCTTATCCTGTCATCAAGGCACTCACATGGAGCCATGTAAATTGTCAGTATGATGAATATTTCATTTTTTCTGCAATCATATGTTCTTTAATAAATGCCTTTTCGTCCAACGCGTATATTTTGGAGCTGCAAATTAAAACAATTGCAAGCTAAATAGCTTGCAAATCAATAACCGTTCACATGATTAAATTGATCAGCAGAAAGTGTTGCAGCAGAATCGCGGTGCCCAGAAATATCAATGAAAGGTACATGTGAAGAGCCGTAAATGACCCAGTGCGCATGTCAAGCAGTTTCCTGTTCCAGTCCTTCCTGTTAAGAGCTATCTTTGTAAGCTTAACTGCCCATGGAACGGTGAGCAACGAACCTAGTATTGGCCATAACCTTAGGTCCAAGGCCACAGCAAGGGCAAAGATGGGGTAACTCAACCATATAAGGGCAAGGTAGTATATCTGTGAACCTCTCTCTCCAAGCACAGAAGCCACTGTCTTGGCGCCTATAGCTGTGTCAGATTCAATGTCCCTCCAGTTGTTTGCGTGGAGAACCGCAACTATTATCATGCCTATTGCAACGGATATTAGCACGCTGCTTGCAGTTACCGAACCTCCTTGTAGCACTTCAGACCCAAGCACTATACCAGGACCAAATGCAAGAAAAACCCCCAAATCACCAAGGCTAACCCACTTTAGGCCAATTTTTGGGAGACCATAGAGCACTCCTGCGAGTATGCCAACAATAACAAAGATGAGAATGGCTGGCCTTGCAACTGTCAGATACACCCCTATCATTAGAGATGATGCTAGGAGCACTATAGAGTAGCTGAAAAGTGACCTTGGAGCCATGTGCCTGTCAAGCAGAACCCTTGAGCCCCCTGAACCCATTCCATCAGGCCTGTCCAGAGCGGTTATAAAATCAAAGTAGTCTCCAAGCTCATTGAACGCCCCATGAGCCATGATTATGCCTGCTATTGATAGCAAAAGGAAAAGCACATTGACCCTGTCGGCCAGCATTACGCCAAGTATGAGCGACGTCACACTCATCTGAAATGCCCATGGCCTCATTGCCCTTACAACGCTTAAGGGCTTCCTTTCGGTCATTTCATCAAGCTCAACGCTTTCATTGTACTTTTTCGGCTCTCCCCTCATATCTGTTACCCTAAGCACTTCCGGTATAAGCCTAACAATGACAGTGTGTCCCGAGCTAACAAAAAGCGAATCTTCAGGCACCTTTGCAAGTAGCGTTCCCCTTTCTTCATCTAACTTCCCCGGTTCACCTAGCACCTCCACATTCCCATAACCCTGCACAAACAAGTCTGGCCTGTTCAGGTCAACCGCAAACGAGACTTTGCTTCCCCTTTTAATGGCTTCCAGTGTCCTTCCACCAGTTTCAAGCAAAAAAATGAATCCCCTGTCCATCGCATAAAACACCTTTATAGTCCATGGATTATCACCACAGGTTGAGATGGACATGGTCTTGGTCTTTCTGAGAAGCTCTATGACCTCGCGGTTCATGTGTAAAAATTATAATTGATTAAATTATAAACCTTGCCTAAACCTCTTTCACTTGCCTTTCCAGCTCCCTTGCCCTTCCCATGACCTCCCTCCAATGTGGCACCTTGAATAATCCCCTTTCTGTCGGTTTAGCTGTTGCAGCAGCATGCCCAAGTGCAAGCCCCATTCTTTCTCCTGAAATCATCATCCCCAGAACAAATCCAGCTCCAAAAAGGTCCCCCATCCCTATACCATCATAAACCTTTACTGGCTTGAATTCCAGCTCAAGCCTTTTGCCACTGCTAAGCAGCATTACCCTGTCTCTTTCTGAAAAGATCATTGGAATTTTCATCTTGGCATATGCTGATTCAGGATCACTGATGCCAGTTACGGTTTCCAGCTCCTCCCTGTTCACCTTTACAATGTCAGCACGTTTAATGTACTCAATAAATTCAGGGCCGGCAAACATCTCAACTTTACCCCTCTTCCTGATTCTCAGCAGCCCCTGAGGGTCAAGGTAAACGAATCTTGCCCTTTCTCTTATCGTTTTCATCACTTCCAAATCAATTTCACCACAGACCCCATTTACTATCGAGTATTCGAAACTTTCCTCTGGGATTCTGGTTATTCTGCATCCTGGGTCAATAACAGCAATTTCCCTCTTTTTGCTCCCCACCAGCCTGAACCTTGCGGTTGCTTGGCAACCGTTACATGGAGATACAATTTTTACGTTTCTGCACCTTAAACTGTCTACAATCATTGACACTTCATGACCATAACACCCGGCTATGGTAAGCTTCATCTTGTATGTGCTGAGAAACAATCCTGCATAGGATGGCGGGCCACCTGCGCAAGAATAGTTACAGCTGCCAATGGTTATGTCATCCAGTGTGAAGTTTCCAGCAATGAGGGCACTGTGCATGAACACCTTTCCTCTTACAGAAATAAAAGCGTTCCATCAACCTTTTATTTAAACTGAATCAAATATGAGGCCATGGAAGACACAGAAATGAGCGACAGGATTGAGGTTCTGGCCATAAGGGGCATACCTCACGTAAGGGAGGGTGATGATGTGGGTTCACTGATTGTTGATGCCTGCAGGCGCAGCAAACTGGAGCTGAAAAACGGTGACATTTTAGTGATTGCTTCAAAGATAGTGTCAAAGGCCGAGGGTAGACTCATAATGCTTGACACTGTTGTGCCTAGAGAGTTTGCCATAAATTCTTCAAAGGTAGTTAGGAAAGATCCACGAGAGATTGAGGCAATACTTTCGGCATCCAAGAGAGTGGTGAGGATGAGGAAGGGTTTGCTGCTGACAGAATCAACTGTTGGAGTTGTTGGAGCGAATTCGGGGGCTGACAAGAGCAACATAGGTAAAGAAGATGCAATATTGTTGCTTCCGGAGAAGCCTGATGTTTCAGCAAGGAAGATCAGGAAAACCATAAAGAAGCTCACCGGGGCTGAAGTTGCAGTGCTCATAAGCGACACGTACGGTAGGGCATGGAGGGAAGGTCAGGTTGATATGGCAATAGGAGCCAGCGGCATAAGGGTTATGAGGGATTATAGGGGTCGCCCTGACCTCTACAGCAGGACCCTCAAGGTTACACTGATCGCACAGGCTGATGAGCTTGCTTCCGCTGCAGAGCTAGTCATGGGAAAGAGCAGGGGAATACCTGCAGCAATAATAAGGGGTTATAAATATGAGGTTTCAGAAGAAAGCGCAAGGAAACTGAACAGGTCTGACGCTAAGGACCTGTTCCGCTAGTAAGTGGCTTTTTCTTCTGATTCATGTACATTTCCACAAGCTCCTTAACTGTGGTTGCATCCTCAGGCCCCTTGTCGTCCCTCACCTTGCCCGTGAACCTGGGAAACCTGAGCGCAAGCCCAGCCCCTTCCTTTATTGCACCAAACGCTGCAGTATGCACAGGGCTGAGCGTTATCTCCTGCGCTTGAACTTCAATAACCACCCTTGGCTCAAGCCATACGTCAGCCTCCAGGTTGGAGAAAACCCTGGCATGTCTGTGTGGTACCCTGTAAGGGTCAAGGATCTTTGGAAAGCTTTCAAGGTCCTTGTCCGTGAGCCCGGCTCCTACCTTGGACACGGTGTAAAAGGAATCAGTATCTGGATCATAGACCGCTGTGAGCAGGGTTCCGTATGCACCGGCCCTCCTGCCACGTCCGTAAAATGCCCCAACTATCACAAGGTCCAGTGTATCTCCTAGCTCGCCCTGATAATCCCTCTTCAGCTTTATCCATGAAAAGCCCCTGGCACCTGCTCTGTAAGGTGAATCTGTATCCTTGAGCATCAATCCCTCACATCCATCAGTAATTGCCTGGTCCATGAAAGTTTCAAGCTTTTCAGCTTCCTTAGTTTCCATGTGCGTTGCAAACTGCACCTTATCACTGCTATTTACTGTTTCCCACAGTATCCTTCTCCTTTCCGTGAGTGGCATGTCAATGAGTTGCCTTCCATTTAAGTACATTATATCAAACAGAAATAGCGTTACCGGGTAAACCTCCATTGCCTCTTCAATCCCGTACTTTCTCCTCCTGTGCATGAGCTCTTGAAACGGGAAAAATTCTCCCGTGTTCTGATCCACAGCAACTGCTTCTCCCTCAACTATAGCTTCATCAGTTTTTATGTTATTGATTGCTGTCTTTACGATGTCGGGGTAGTGCATAGTTATGTTCTCAAGCCTCCTTGAGAACAGCGTTACACTGTCACCTTTTTTGTGTATCTGCACCCTTTCCCCATCGTACTTATATTCTGCAGTGCATCCCCCCTTCATGTACTCCAGCGCTTCATTTATATTAGGTACTCTCTCAGCAAGCATTGGCCTCAGAGGCCTGCCTATCGATATGCCTATTTTCTTTACAGCTTCCTCGCCACCCTTCATAAGAGTTGCTGCAACAAGGCCCAGGTCACCAGAAAGGTTGTACGCCCTTTCCAGCAGCTCCCTTGCGTCCTTTGTTCCTGACCTTGCATATGCAAGTGCATCAAGAACCGTGTAGTCTGCAACGCCGAGCCTGAGCGTTCCTAGGACTATCTTCACAAGGTACTTTGCTTCATCAGGGTCTGCATCGTTCAGCAGGCTCAAAAAGTGCGAAAGTTTCATTTCCTGAGATCCCTTTCCCGAAGCCCGTGCAATTCTGTCCAATGTCCCATAGACTCTCGAAACAGTAAGCGGTTCTGAAAAAAAGCTCATCTGCCTCTTACCTTCAACAACAACCCTTGCTGCGTCGCCCAAATCACCGGCCTTTCTGTATTCATCAATAACCTTGCTTTCGCTTACACCCGAATACTTGCTGAGGGCCTTGATGATGGTCTTATCAGCTACGCCAAGCTCAATACCCATATAGTCCGGGTAAAGCTTACCCTGTGTCAAGTAAACGACCTTATCTATTTCATCAACTGATATTGAACTAAAAAGGTGGGCAAGAATTGACGTGAGCTCCGTCCTCTTGCTAGTGTCTTCCATATCCTTAAAGTGGTCAACAAGCACCCTGAACCTGGTTTCCATAAATAATATTTAACAGGCTAAAGATATAACCGTTCTTATATGGGGTATGAGCAAAAAGCATCAGTGTAAAAGGGAGCCCATGTATCTAAACGCTGAAGCAATTGAGAATCAGCTTCCCCCAAACCCCTTACGTTTAAATAAAAAGCGGTTGTTCGCTGCTGACAATTTGCCTAAAAAATGGTGGTATCTTAGCGCTACATTAAAATGTGAAGTTTGCCACTCTTTTATCATGGTCAAGTTTCTTAAAATAACGGTTATTAACGATAATGAAGGAACAAAAGGCTTGATGAACAGTTGGGGATGGAGTGCGCTTGTTGAAAGCGAAAGCTGGAGGATGATTTTTGATGCAGGCCCTGACCCAAGGATACTCAAAAACAACTCTAGAACAATGGGTATTGATTTGAACTCCATTTCATTTGGATTCATGAGCCATGATCATTTTGACCATTCTGGTGGTTTTGCCGCATTGGCTGGGCTCAAGGTTTACGTTTCAGATGTCTCGGGCTATCTCAAATCAGTGGGCATAGATCAGATTCTGGTCAGGGAACCAGCAAAGCTAGCAGATAGTATCTGGAGCAGCGGAGCAATGTACAACCTGTCGGTGATTGAGCATTTTGCTGTAATAAATCACAAAAATTTTGGGAACGTCATGATTGTAGGTTGCAGTCATCCTGGAATTGATGTAATGCTTGAACGAGCAGAGGGAATTCATGGTAAAATCAAGATGCTGCTTGGTGGCTTTCATAACCCGGCCTTATCAAAAATGGAAAACGTGCTAAAAAGATGTGATACTGTTCTGCCGTCTCACTGCAGCGGGTCAAAAGCAAAGGCTATGGCTAGCACCAAGAGTAAATATTTTGAAATAAGAACAGGGACTACAATTGCCATAGATGAATCCGGCAGTTTAACACACAGCTACTTTGTTAACTGAAATTATGATGAAATGTAGCCCAGTTTGCTTGTCCTGTGAAAGCTTCCCCTTTTAAGTGCTAGCCCCCTTATGCTGGCGTAAATTGAAAACGGGGTGAAAATAAAATAAATGGCCTCGGAAAAAACCGCTATCAGTGGACTCATGCCCATTTTAAGTGAAGAAGCCACCATTGTCAGCAGACCTGACAGCACTGTAAATATGCTCACCGGAATTAATATCAGTTCAAAATAGAAGCTGTGCAACGCGAGATAAGCGCCAATTATGGATGAAGCAATAAGCAGCAGGGTGACGAGGGGAGAAAGCCCGGTCATTATGATGTCAAGCTTTGAAATTAATTTCATATCACTTTTCATTATTTTTCTAAAATGCTTTGCTGTACCCCTTACGTTCCCCTCGCTCCATCTTATGTACTGCTTTATGGCTTCGCCAAGCGTAAACGGTGCCTCACACCTCGTAACTATGCTGGGGTCATATGCTATTTTCCTGCCACTGGTTAGAAGCCTTAGGGTAAGGTCCCAATCCTCCCCTATGTCTTCTGCAAGCTTGAATTCTCTAAGCAGTTCTGTCTTGATCATAAAATTGCTTCCTGTAATGGACACGGGCAGGCCAATCATCCCCTTTGAAGGCTGTTCAATGAGCTGAAAGTAGCCCTGAATTGCTGACGTGGCACCAGAAATCCTACTATAGTTTGCATTGAGGTCAGGCACCTGCACCCCCTGCACAGCATCATATCCCTCATCAATTTTTGCTATGAACCTGATAATCAGATCCTTTTCAGGAATAGAATCTGCGTCAAGAACTATCGTGTACTTGGAGTCATTACTGAAGAACCTCAGCGCATCGTTTATGGCTCCGCCCTTCCATCCCCTCCTTGTGTTCCTGTGCACAAGTTTGATTCTGGGAGCCCACTTACTAAGCTTCTCTGTGGTACCGTCATTCGAATCATCAACAACTATCACTTCATAATTGCTGTAATCAAAGGAGGTGCACCTGTCCATAATCCTTTCTATGACGTTCTTTTCATTGTAAACTGGTACTACAACTGAAACCATGGGCTCCTCACTATTTTGAGCATTTGGATGGCTGTAATGCCTGACCAAACCTACAGCTGAAAACAAGTATGGTCGAAAGGTGTATGCAAGAAATGCCAAGGTAAAGGTTGTATATCCAGCTATAAGGGTTGCAGATGTTGTTGATATCATTAATCATTTAGTTAATACTTTGATGTTTATAAGTGAAGTGCTGATTATTAAACAGGGTGTGAACTATTTACAAATCCATGAGCAAGAAAGCTCCTGCATTCATGGAAGAGATGAATTGCAAAGCACATATCTCATTAATGAGAAATAGGTAACAGAGGGTATGCGTAGAACAAATACAGTCATTGCTGGAAATCAAAGCTAAATTGACTTGGAAAAGCATTCGTGAACAGCTGCAAGACGGTACACTACAAACCTATGATCAGCCTTGAAGGAACCACATTTCCTTTTAGGACTGTGAGGATGTCAGAGCGGCATGATGAACAGTTACGATATTCAGAGCAAGCTGAAAGACATGGCAAAGGTATGTGATATAACTACTAACAAATAAAAAGCACGCTCTGCCTACAAGTTTTTCATAATGGATTTGAAGACAAGAACTTATATATAATTCAAGCATGAAACCAGAAAAAGACATTTTTGATAGAGCAATGATGCTTTCACACATAGATGTTGACGTGTTTGGTGGCAAGGTGTACATAATACCAAAGAGGAACTCCACGCTTAAGGGTTCACAAAAGTGGAAGGACACAATGAAGGAGTTTGTCCAGAATACAATGGAATATCTCAAGCAGCACCACCAGAAAAGCAATTAAGAAGACGGCTTTGCTGCTGACAAGAAGATGCTCGGGTGGGTAAGAGGCGCGATGACAGGATTGACAGCGCTTTATTTTGCACAGGCCTATGGCACAACCCATTCAATTTTGATAGATGAACATGCCATAATAGTGCCCCACGCTCTATTTTTCAGAAACGTTTTTAATTCAGTTTGCAGAAATATAAACTATGATTGAAAATTTGGCAAGACAGCTTGTTAAGGAAATAAGTTACAAATCTCGTGAAGTGTATGAAATAATTTTACCACCAATCGATATGTACATGGAAGGCAAGGATTTGGTTGTTGAAATAGATCTGCCAGGATTTAAAAAGGAGAGCATTGACACTAGAATAACTGAAAATACCCTCAGCATATCAGCTACTAAAGATAAGAACCAAACCGCTACATACTACTGGGAACAGAGACCGCTGAGGGTCAACAGGACCGTTCTCCTGCCTGTAAAGGTCGACGTAAAGGAAGGTGTTGAACCTTCAGGCAAATATGAAAATGGTGTTCTAACAATTAGGCTGCCAATAAAGGGAATAAGATCAGTAAAGATAGACTGAAGCTTGAAATCAAGCGTCACTGAAAGATTAAAATCTGTTCTTTCATTTTTTACAACCGTGCCTGTAAATGGTAATATAGAGCTTGCATCAAGTTCACTTTATCTTCTGCCGATTGTGTCATTTGCAATAGTTCTTCCAGCTTCAGCTGTAAAATACCTACTTGACATGAGATTTGCCCCTGAGCTTTCCTCAATAATATCAATATCTGTGCTCTATGTCATGACTGGAATCATTCACCTTGATGGACTGAGCGACATGTTTGATGGACTTGCGAAGCAGGGCACTGCAGAGCAGAGGGTGATGGCAATGAAGGACGTAAACACTGGAGTAGCAGGAACAGCGGCTGTTGTGATCGTAATTTTAATAGAATCTATGGCACTTTCGGAAATAAATGGATCTTTTATTTCCATCCTTTCATTTCTACTTACTGCTGAGCTTTCTGCAAAGTTATCCATGTTATCAGTGCTGATGTTTGGAAAATTTAGGGAGGGAATGGGAATGATGTTCAGGAAAGGCTTCAAGAACAGGCACATAATTTACTTTCTAATTATATCCATAATATTTACTGTGCTGATAGTGCACTACTGGTTCATGCTGATTGCAGGGTTTGCAGTAGGTTATGCTCTTTCCCTTATTTCAAAAAGATACTTTAATGGAGCTAGCGGAGATATAATTGGAGCAGCAAATGAGTTATCTAGGTTAACAACCATGCTACTGATGTGCTTGGCATATTGATGGCAGGTGGAAGGAGCAGGAGGCTGGGCTATGATAAGCTCACCGCAGAGTTGATTGGTATTCCCACTATCATGTACACATATAGGGCGCTTCTTCGCTCAAGGGCACAGCCGGTTTGCGCTGCAGTCAGCAACAATTCTAAGAGCGCAAAAAACCTACTAGAAGCGCTAAGCGCGAGCACTGTGCAAACACCAGGCAAATCATACGTTGATGATATAGTTTTTTTGTCTGAAATGATAAAAAGGCCATTCCTGACACTGTCTGCTGATGCAATATTTGTAAGAACACAACACATAAACAGGATAATCAGTGCGTTTGATGGGAAAAGCGTGGCTGGTGTCGTCAAGATTAAGGATCAAATATCATATGTGGGGTTAAATATAGTTGTGCCAGGCAATTCAAAAGATGAAATTTACTATTTTGATGATGAGTTTCTTGGCATTTCATTAAACACCACAGGTGATATAGATCAGATAAGGCGAATAATATGGAGTGGTGGCTATACATTACTGTTGCAGTGATGCTTGACGCGGCGCTTGAATATCCCAACGCTGCACATCCTGTAGTATGGATGGGAGAGTACATAGGCATTATAGACAGAGCAAGACCGCCAATGGGCAGGTCAACAGAACTGATTCTTGGTGCAATTGCACTGATATCACTGGTAATAATATGGATTGCTGTAGGAGTTGCGGTTTGCAGAATCAGTTATCTATTTCTGCCCGCCATTATAATTTACATTTACCTGCTAAAGGCAAGTTTTTCAATTGGGGGGCTAATAAGGCATGTTAAAGCATGTGAGACGGAGGACATCTCGGAACTCAGGGCAAATGTAGCAAAGATAGTTGGTAGGAACGTCAACGTGCTGGACAGATCTCACCTTTACTCAGCTGCTATAGAATCCTCTGCAGAGAACCTGGTTGATTCCGTTATAAGCCCCCTCTTTTATTTTGTCATATTTGGTCTTCCCGGAGCTCTGGCATACAGGGCCATAAACACCGCCGATGCGATGGTTGGTTACAGGGATGCAAGGCATCTGTGGTTTGGGAAGGCCACTGCCATGGCTGATTACGTAGCAAATTATGTACCAGCCAGGATCTTTTCATTAATTCTGCTTGCCATAAAAGGATGGAAGTTTAAAGGCCTTGCGCAGAACATGAGCAGATTGAGGATAAACGGCATTTATCCTATGCTCCTTTTTTCATTGTTAATAGGCGTTAAGCTTGAAAAGCCAGACCATTATATCATCAACATGACAGGCCGCGACCCAGAAGCCAAAGATGTAGGAGAGGCTGTAAGGTTAACTGCGATAATTTCTTATCTGTTTATATTTGTGATAATTGCACTATCAGTCGCATTTGGTCTACCACGGTGGTGCTAGGAAAATAAAAAAGGGTATGATAGATTTTTCCTATTCAACAAACCCCTATTATCCAAGATTCATTAAACTGCGCCTGAAACGAGCCAAATTTGAGCTATACCCTTATTGTGAAGACACTCTTGAAGAAAGGATAAGATCGTCCTTTAATTTAGAAGGCGAAGTTACAATCGGTGCGGGAGTCACAGAATTGCTCTACATGGTTGCATATGCAACAAGAAAGGTGCCTTCTCTCATCATGAGACATACTTACGGAGAATACCAAAGGGTTTCAAGGTTATTTGACAAGCAGGTTGATTTTATAAACTCTCTTGATCCTCAAGTTGAAGATTTTTCTAGCAAAGGGTCCCATACGATATTTTTCGCCAATCCCAACAATCCAACAGGAAAGCTCTATGATTATATTGAAGAACTCATTGACAGTGCTGAAAGAAACGGTTCCTTGGTTATACTTGATGAATCATTCATCAAATTTGCCGATAGGAGCCCAAGATACACTCTAAGGGACAATGTAGTTGTTTTAAGAAGCTTTACAAAGGAATACAATATGCCAGGTATCAGAGCCGGCTATGCAATTTCATCAAAGGTTATGAAGAAAAAAATGGTTGAATACAGAATGCCATGGGGAATTGGCGCTACAGGTTGCGCCGCAATTGATGCCATACTCGAAAACCAAGGTTACCTGAAATCCACTATTCCAAGAGTAAAAAATGAAAGGAACAAAATTATAAATGAATTAAGGCTTAAGACTGAAGCCAACTTTTTCCTGGCAGAAGTTAAAAGCGCTGAATATGCTGTTAAAATGCTGGCAGAAAACGGCATTTTAGTAAGGAATTGTAGTTCGTTCGGATTGCCTTCTATGATCAGATTTTCTGTAAGGAAGCCAAATGAAAACAAAAAACTTGTCTCCGAACTACTTAAACTTGAATATCTATCGCAGCCAGCTGGAATACAGTTTGCTTGAACTGATCCTCTTTAACGTGAACTGCCTGCTTCACTAGGGCGTTCTAGTTCATCGAACACTATCTTGCATATTTTACCATCAGAGGCATGGCAACCCCTGGGATCCTGCATTCAATATGGAAAGGCATTTCTTTATGGTTGATAGAAAAAAGCTCTATAAACCCAATTGGGCTATCCTCTTCCAGAAAAGTAGACTTTAGTCCACATAAGGTTAAAAGGATAATATTTGCAGTCAAGCTCTCCAAGAATACTCCAAAGCCCATAGCCATGAATTTGCTTCCATAAGCAGCGTTTTTGCATTGTTGTGCGTCAGAGTGCCAAACGCTGTATTATAATCCAACCACATATATCCTATATGTTCATCGCTCAACTTCACAGAATCCGTATCTGATTTCATTAGATAATAAATTACATCCTTTTTCACCTTAGTTCTTTCCTTTATGAACTGGTACCTGACCTTGTACCTGAAGCCATCCAGCACCCCCACTTTATTGATGCCGGTTTCTTCCTTTACCTCCCTTACTGCTGCAGTAATTGAGTCCTCTCCCCGCTCAATGTGGCCCTTTGGAAATTCCCATATATGCCTTCTGCTCATTAAAATGAGGTATATGGGAACTCCTCCCTTTGCTAATCTAAATAGCACTCCTCCTGCCGAGTGCTCCTCGGACTCTTCCATAGATGGTACAAATGTCTATCCACTTTTAAATCTTATCAAACTTCCTATGAAATGTTTGCTACTATTTAACTAATAAAAAATGGTGATGAATTTTTGGAGAGATATGTTAATTATCTCCCACTGTCAATATATTTTGATTTGAGCGTTCAGACCAAAAGGCTTAAGGTGATATTTTCAGTGCTGGCTGCACCCAGCAGACTGGAAATACTTAAAATTTTATCCGCGAAGGGCGGCATGACTTACACTGAATTAAAGGAAGCAGCCGGATTCATGCCAAAGAGGGAATCCGGAAAGTTCGCATATCATTTGAAAAAACTTGTACAGCAGAGCCTAATAGTTCAGAACAGGCAGGAGAGAAAGTACACGCTTTCACCTCTTGGAAGGCTAGTGCTCACGCTTTCAAAGCAGATTGAAGAGCAGACAATTTTATCGAGTGGAAGGCTGTTTGTAAGGGAGACAAGCCAGAGGATGGAGGAATTTGATCCATCCAAAATTGTTCAGTCTCTGGTTAAGGAAGCGGACATGCCACTTGAGACAGCTCAAAACATTGCTACTGAGGCTGAATCAAGAATATACAAATTTCAGCTAAACTACCTTACATCCCCTCTAATAAGGGAAGTGGTCAACTCGATACTTCTGGAGCAGGGTTACGAACAGTACTGGAGAAGGCTCAGCAGACTGGGGATGCCAGTTTATGACCTAGAAGTCTTGCTGGAGGAATCTAGCAAAAGTGGATATGGTTTGGAGGAGGCCATTTACGGTTCCGCTTACAGGATATTTTCTGATTACCTGATGAGGTCACCCATACCATCGGAGATCGTAGACTCACATCTTAATGGTGACATACATTTGCCTAGGCCTGAGACATGGATGCTTAAACCGGACATTGTTGTAATTGATATGGAAAGGCTAAGGAATTATCCCGTTGCCAGCGGCTTCACAGATGATGTAAGTGGGCTGATCAGGTTAATTTACGAACTCTCACGGGAAGTTTCCGGCGAACTTTACATAAAGGGGGGTGAAAATATAATGGAAACGATGGGGGAAACTTTTTTCAAAGTGGTTCACGAACTTATGCCAAACCATTACCGTTCTCCAACAATCACTGTTGAAGCTAAAAAGGTTACCCCTGAAATCATCGCTAACTATGAAAAGTACTACTTGAATGAGAAGAAGCCGCGCGTAGTACTTTCCACGGATTTTTCGATGTTGCCATCTGGCTGGAATGCTAATTACCTAATACAGGTGGACAAAAAGACATCAATGGGTTCAAATTGGACCGGTGAAATGGGCCTGGAAATCCAGGTAATTGCATCGTCTATCAACCTGCCCAGGCTAGCTTATGAAGCACAGGGGGAGGAAAGCTACTTTAGGATTAAGAGCCTACTATTGAAGGATATGATAAAGGATGCAATGGCTCAGAAGACAAAGTTCATAGTCTCAAGGATCAACGAAGGACAGTTGCCATTTTTGAGGTCACTCATAATGAGGCACCCCAGCGAGTACATAACTACTCTGCTCAACCTCACCGGCTTAAGGGAGGCAATGATAATAATAAATGTGGATAAGGAGAGTGTTGTGAAGGAAGAGATGGATTACATTTCAATGATTTCAGACAAGATAGCACCATATATTTCAATGATAAAGGACGATGGTGACAGGAGGTTAGCGTTGCTGGATCAGGAGAGGCATGGCAAAAAGATTTCTTCAACTGGAATTTATTCGCAGGGATATGTTGTTGACTCAAAAAACGATGAAGTTTTACATGAAGTCAGGGAATTGAACCCTATGCTTAAGGGTGGACTTTCTTTAACTGAAAATTTAACTGAAAATTATGTCCAAATTGACGGCATTACTCATATGATAAAACGAAGGGAGATCGTTTGCAGTGTATGCGGATGGACAAATCCGGTAAGTAGAGAAAGGTGCAGACACTGCAATGCCCCGCTTCAAATTAAAAGGTAAACCAGATTGACTGTTGTAAGAATCGGAAAATTGGTTCCAAATATAAACAGGGAAGCATACGTGGCAAAATCTGCATATATTGCAGGCAATGTTACAATAGCTAAGGGTGTTAGTATAATGCCTGGCGCAGTGATAAGGGGTGATGAAGAATCGATTTACATAGACGAATTTTCAAATGTGCAGGATAATGCTGTCTTGCACGCAGACCCTGGCTTCCCCATAAAAATTGGAAAAAGGGTCACAGTGGGTCATGGAGCAATAGTACATGGTGCGATAATTAATGATGATTGCCTTATCGGTATGGGATCGATATTGCTTAATGGGTCAATCATTGGCAGAAAAAGCATAGTTGGGGCAGCGTCACTGGTTACTGAAAGCAAGGTGTTCCCCCCTTTCAGCGTTTTGATCGGTTCTCCTGCAAGGGTAATCAGAAAGGTCAATGATGATGATCTAGAAATGATAAAAAATAGTTATTTGGCATATGCCAAACTAACTAAAAGCAAATAAATAAAAATGATGTTGCTTAATTATTATTTTGTTCAAATATTTTCTTTACATTGTAGCGCCAAGACACTTATGTCACCCCCTCTGGCGCATGGTCAATAGGAAGCACTGACTCCAATTTAAGCATTTTAACCAGCCTAGTGTACCATCCTTCATCAATGAATCCATGGTATCTCTCTGCAGGCACTGATCTTGTAGTCGATACAGTTGTAGCATTGTTATAGAAGTCCATGTATGCACTTATGTTCTCATCAATGACTCTCATGTTAGTGCTCCTTCCAAGCCTGT
>Ga0080006_1112732_pt1 | contig 17166 bp, 12 predicted proteins | sample RS3BMetagenome_FD_69209 | JGI IMG/M metagenome (GOLD analysis project Ga0080006, IMG submission 69209) | Ferric oxide microbial mat and aquatic microbial communities from Rainbow Spring, Yellowstone National Park, USA - RS3B (SPADES... ... | reverse complement strand
CCATATTTGATATAGTTTCACCTTGTGACCAGTTAAGGTCAGATATTAACAGGTGGGGACAAAGAGCTTGTAGGAGTTGGGTAAATTGTGAAATATCCTCCATTTTTAGTTGTATTTCTAGCAGTTACATTTAATACAACAGCTGTAGCATTTAAAGGTATTTTGGATATATTTGAGGCCTTTAAGGTAATAGTTTCACTTTGAGTTAATAAGCCATTATTTAAAATAGCTCCATTATTGCATTGATTTAGTGGGATAAATCCACCAGGGAATCTTGTATCACATATTCTTATAAAGAAAACTGGGTTAAATACAGATCCAGAAACAGCTGAATTTGACCCTGTAAAGTATCTATTTACATCAAGTATTACATTTGATTTAGAAACACCGTCATAAATTGAAATATCTCCATTTGAGCTATCAATAAGAACTATTACTCTGTTTGCAATAGTTTGGTTAGCTAAAAAAGTTTAAATTAGATAAAAGTGGAACTTTTGTATAATTAGATGGATAAACAGTTAAATAACCTGCATTAGAGGTATTTATAGATTTGAGATTTATAACTATTGCAGTAGCATTTGATGAAATATTATCTAGTTTTCCACCATAGCTAGATCCTGAAACATTTACATTTATAGTTTGACCTGAGAGCAATTATCCATTATTTGAAGTAGTTCCACTGTTGCATTGATTTAAAAATACTCCATTACTATATGATCTTGTGTCACAGATTCTAACTGGGTTAATAGGGGTGTAATTAACATAGCTAAATTGATCAGATAAAACAATTGACGTTGTATCCAATAAAGTTGTTACAGTGACATTAACAGTTTTTAAACCAAAAGGTGAAATAACAATAATTTCACTAAAGGACACTACTTTAAAACTGCTAGCAGGGCTTGATCCAAAGTTAACTGCAGTTGCACCTAAAAAGTTTGTTCCTGAGATTACTACATTAGTTCCACCAGTTGTATTACCAAAATTAGGTGTTAATCTAGTTACCTGTAAGGAACCTTAAATCATATAGTTACCAATGCTATCTGCTGTAGAACAAAAAGTGGTTGTAGGGCAAGAGAGAGAGTCTAAAGTATTGACATCAATTGAGGTTGGAGTTGACCAAGTTGAGCCATTATAGGTTGTGATATATCCACTGTTATCTACTGCTACACAGAAAGTAGTTGTAAGACATGAAACTGAATTGATGTAGTTACTGCGTCAATTGAGGTCGGAGTTGACCAGGTTGAACCGTTGTAAATTGTCGCGTGGCCAGTTTGATCTACTGCTACACAAAAACTAGTTGTTGGACATGAGAGCGAATCAAGGTCGCTATTGTCATCAATTAAAGTTGGGCTTGACTAGGTTGATCCGTTATACACAAAAGCGTTGACACTATAATCTACCGCTACACAAAAGTAGTACTAGGACATGAGACAAAAGCAAGTTCACCATCACTTGAATAACCTTCAACTGATGAAGGCGTACTCTAAGTTAGTGTTGCAGCCTTTGCCACAGTTGTATTTAAAAGCAATACTGCCGGCATGATACCTAGAAAAGAAACATCAAAGTGATTACTCGACTTAATATGTTTCATTTAGTAACACCTGTGCTGTTTTTAATAAAGGAGTCTTTTTGATTCACTTGCAAACACCTCATTGGTAAAATTATCAAATCTTTAATCTTGATTCATGAGATTGAGAAATTCCATCGATTTTTAAATACAACCGCAACCACTACAAAAAATAGGTTTTCTTAATTACTTTTTGGATTCACCGCTAAAACGCATTGAGAAGGTGTTTTCTTTACTCAGGTAAATTAGGGGAATTAGCTTTCTGTTTTGACGCTTTAAAGGCGAGCACTCCCGTGGTAACCACAACCAAAAGTCCTACGGCTAAAGCCACTGCCCACTTGGTTGATTTAGCTGCAACACTTAAAGCTTCCTCTAGAGCAGCTAAGATAAATGCGCTGGTTGCAAGCGCGATACCCCGTAGGTAGCGAAGGATTATGCAAATAGACAAAGTTAGCGTGGAAACAGCTAAAATCCATAACAACCTTTCAATATAGGGTTGATATCTTAGAATCAATATGCTTGGTCCGACTGCAACCACATAGCAAAGAGGCAGCCAGAAAAACCAATTAAGATGTTTTTCTGCCAGCTTCCAAAGCAAAAGAGCTGTAATTAATATAGTTAGAGCGGTGAGTATACTGTAGTAATCAATTGTGCGTAAACCTTCCCCCGCCAAAATTGTAACAGCAGCTAGCCCTAACGATACAGAATAAGTAATTAACAGCCAATCGTGTTTAGCTATCCTGAACCAAGCAACTATCATAATCACCGACACAAAATCAAAATCACCGGCCAGCAACCGAAATACCCCGTGTACCTCTGAGCTATGAGCTTCCACCGCTGCAAAAATAAGAAGAATTGCACTCACGAATACCGTTGTTAAGTCCAAAATGTGAGCGCTTGTTTTAAATGCCCCTAGATTAACGCTTGACTTTGTGGCATTTAAAGCATCTAAGCGCTTTAGCCTTAGGCTTCGCACCAACCAAAACCCAACGAGAGCTAAGATACCCCAGCAATAAATAGCCTCAACACCAATAGGTAAATTAATATAAGTATAAAACTGAAGCATCCAATAGGTATCAACCTCAAAAAGGACTGTAATAATTAGCCCTAATGAAGAAATAAAAAAGGCAACTGGAGTGCGTACTAAAGCGACATTTAAAAAAAATACAATACCGTAAATAATACCGTAAATAATACCGTAAATAATGTCGACAAGCAGAAAACCAAGAGGATCGAAACCAATTAATTGCGAATTATCATTAACAACGGAATATATATTCTCACAAAGAAGCAAACAGCCAGCAGTCATAGCACCTATTGATAAACCAGTCAACAAAACTACATTGTTTCTGCGTAGCTTACTTATTAAGCGTAAAGCCAACAAATACAAACAAGGGACAACAAGAATCAAGCCAGTCACATCTTCCACTGGGATGTTAAATAAATAAAGCTCTACGCTACTTACCATGCAAGAGCCAGTAAGCATAGCTAGCAACTCATAACCAGTTTCAGTGAAACTAAATTTCCCTTTAGCAATAAATAAAAGAAGCAGAAAAGCAATTATTATAGAAGCCAACACGGCAACAATGCCGTGAGATCCTGCTTGGAGTCCATAATCTGTATAAGGTGAAGCCAAAGAATCTGCGCTAACAAATACTCTAAGACCCCCCGTCATTAACATGACAAAAACGGCTACACCATAGAAGTTAGTTCCAACAACTACATACAAAGCCCCAATTATGAGCATGACAAAAGACATCCTCAATGCAGCCAAAAACCTCTCGTGCTGATGGATTTTGTTTAGTATAAACACAGCTATGCTGACGAAAGCAATACATAGCTCTAGGCCCTGCGTACCTAAAGACGGACCTAAGGCTAGTGATCCACTAGCAATTAATCCTAAAGGCAAAATAAAGGAACCGAAATTTGCAAATAAAGTAATTTTTAAATTTGAAAATAACCGAGGTAAACTAAGTAATAAAGCTGTAAGGATTATCATTACCAAGCAGGCTTCCAATCCCCCACGAACTGATCCTTTTATAACAGGAGGCAAAAGATGAAACATAAAATAACCACAAGCAGCAAGATGGCCAAGTGCTAATATCGTTATTAGCTGTGGCTTAACAATTTTAACGCTCTTATATCGCCGTAAAAATTCAATTTCTCCCGCTGATAAAGTTGCCATCGCCAATGCTGAGCCAAAAGCTTTACCCCTTACAAAAGGAATAAGCAAAACAAAGACGGTTGCGCTAGCACCGAGTAACGCGGTAGCGGTTAACTCCATATAATTAATTCCAGCTATTGTTGATAACAGCGCTAATGCTCCCATCGCAGCCAAAGTGATTGCTACAAACAGCCCTAAAAGTGATTTAGGTAGAAAGCTAATCTGATATTGCATAACACCATAACCAATCAATGCCACACCAAAATGGGCAACAATTGAGCCAACCGTAGGCACCCGCCTAGACACTAAACGGGCAATTACCACAAAAACAGCACTTCCTAAAATAGCCACGAATGAGCGCCATAGTGCAGCATGCTCAATGCCGCCATAGGTAGCAAATCCAATGGCACCCATAACTGTAAAGGAAATTCCTATAACAAGTAATGCGTAAACAGTTTTTTGAAACCTATCTTCATCAGTTTGCTGATGAAGTTTTTCACGATAAAAGCCATGAGAGCCTAAATGAACTAAACCCTTAGTAGGTAAATTCTCTAACTGGCTTTGGGCATACATTTGAGAAATTAAGGCCTGTCTTTGAGCCTGAAGCTCTTGCCATTGAATCAAGACAGAGTCTAAAGAAGCATTTATAGCCTTAACATTGTTCGCAAGTTCAGATTTAAGATCTAACCCACACCAGTTGCAATTCTGCCCATTGGTGAGATTGCCACAGACCGGACATAGGTTTTCTCTAGATATGTTCGGAGGCAAGTCACCCGGTGGAGTGGATGACATGAAAGCTTTTTCCAATATTAACAACGGTCTCTTTTATGAGGAATACCATATGTGATCCATGATACCATTAGCACCGGATTAAATCCCTTGATACTTTACAATTTACCCTTAAACGCGTAAGTATTTGGTTAAAAACTTTTAATCATCTTGACTGTCAAACACACAATATTTTAGCCTTTAAATAAACCAAGTCCAGACACTTAAGCTGAATGTTAAAATCATTTGAAATCAAAGCAAGGTTTGAATGGTAATTTAAAAAACTAAGAAATGCCTACTGCGTTAAATGCCACATATTGCACTTACTAAGCTAATGACTTTTAGATATTCACATCATCTTTAGCTACTTAACCCTTTGATTCAACAACAACTTTCACACGTCATTTACGCTAACAGTACTCTAAGTCAGTATCGTGATAAATCTCATAAAGATATTTATACCTTAAAAATGTTCCTTGTATGTGCTGATCTTATTGATCGCTTGTTATTGGTTATCGCCGGTAATTTTTTTCAAATTAAGCTTCCCCTTTAAAATATTGACACAGCAATCGGTTTTTTACTGGTTCTCCTTTATAACGACCTGGATAGATAAGCAAAATTTGCGGTTAGTACCAACAAAGATGAACCATCAAAGATCAAAAATTAAGCTGTTGGATCCATTTCTTGAAAAGAGGAGCTTGTGTGTCATTAGATGGGTATACAGTTAAAGTAAAGAATCTACTCCTGAGGTATAAGTACCTGTAAGATTTATAGTGATTACAGTAAAATTAGCTACTGCATTATCTAATGTTTCACCGGCGCCAGATCCAGAAACATTTACATTTATAGTTTGACCTGGACTTAACGGGCCATTATTTAAAGTTGTTCCGTTATTAAATTAATTTAAAATACTCATTGACTGGCTTGTCTTGTGCTACAAATTCTCACTCTGTTTATAGGGACGTAACTACTATAAATAAATTGATCAGCTAGAACAATTGCTGGTGCGCATATGAAGTTGTTACAGTATCATTAATGGTTCCTTCTCAAGGGGGTTATTGCCAGTAATTTCACATAAGGACACCACATTAAAACTGCAGTCAGGGCTAGATCCAAAGCTAGCTGCAATGCATTTGAAAAGTTTGTTCCGTAGATAACCACAGTACCTCCCGCAGTTCCATAACCTGGATTAGTACTAATATTTACTTGGCGGGTTTCAAAATTATATAGTTACCACTTCCATCTACTGCCATACACAAGGCGGTTCTAGGACAAGAGACGCAAGTAATATTCCCATCGCTATCAATCCTAGTCGGCTTTGACCAGGTTGAACCGTTATAAATCATAGCGTTGCCACTTCTATCTACTGCAACACATAAGTTAGTTGTAGCACACAAGACGGAGTTAATGTATTTATTGCTATCGATTGCACTCGGGGTTGACCAAGTTGACCCCTTAAAATTATCGCGTGCCCACCGTTCTCTACCGCCACACAAAAGGTAGTTCTCGGGCAAGACACGGAAGTGATGTTCTCATTGCTATTAATTAAAGTTGGTCTTGACCAGGCTGCGCCATTATAGATTATGGTATTGCCACTTAAATCTACTGCCACACAGAAGCTAGTTCTAGGACATGAGACGGAGTTGATAGGCGTATTGTTATCAATTAAAGTTGGAGCTAACCAAGAATCGTTATAGATAAAGAAAAAATCTTAAAAAATAGCTAGTCAATTGCTGATATCAAGGCGGACACTGTAACATGATTCGCCTGAATGTTCTAAAAGCTAGCTATGTTGCTATTTAGGTAAAAGATACTTTAGCTACGTGATCTTACTAACACTTAATTTTAGAAGCTATAGTTAAACTAACAAAGAATAAAACAAAAGATTAAAACTTTGCGTGCCTCAATGCTTAAGACACTAACCTTAAGATAAAGGACATGAAACAACAAATCATGTTGACTCTACAATAGGCACAAAAGTAAAGCTACATTTTTGTAAACCAATGTCTCAACGACAATAAGCATCAGTTGAAAATACCAACGGAATGTTATAACAATACTAACCATAAAGGAATGGATATAGCTAGTAGTTAGCCAACAACAATTAAACCATATAGCAAAACTATAAGATACACGTCCTAGAATGACTTTGGGCTACTTAACTTTAGTTGAAAGACTTAGAGACACTGTGGCATTGACGACTTGAGGCGACTTAACTATTTTGAGTAACTCTTAACCTTTAAAATCCATTAATTAAGTTAATACGATTGATAACCGCATTTGAAATCAGGCTATTTTAATACCTTTTGAAGTTGCTACACAGCTTAGTAATTGATTTAGCATTTTACTAACTTCATAATCTTTTGGTGTATATACTGCATAAACACCCATTTCTAACAAAGCCTTACGATCCTGTGGCGGTATTATTCCTCCAACTACTACAGGAATGTCTAATTTCTGTTGTTTTAATAACTGCAGTATTTCAGGAACTAGTTGCATATGACTCCCTGATAAAATTGAAAGACCAATTAAATCAACATCCTCATCTCTTGCTGAAGCAATTATTTCCTCAGGTGTTAACCTAATACCTTGATAAATAACTTCAAATCCAGCATCTCTTGCAGCCACAGCAATTTGTTCAGCTCCATTGGAGTGTCCATCAAGTCCAGGTTTTGCAATTAAAATTCGAGGTCGCCTATAAGATTTAGAAAGGCTTTCTACCTTTTCTTTTACTAAAGAAAGTTGCGCTGAATTTAAATTAATTGCCCCAGAAATACCAGTTGGACCTCTATACTCACCAAATACCTCCCTTAAGACCTCAGCCCACTCACCAGTAGTGCCACCGGCTAAAGCTAATTCAACCGTGGCATCCATGATATTTTCATTGCTTTTGGCAGCTTGCTTTAGTCTAAGCTTTGCTTTCTCTACTGCTGTGTTGTCTCTGTTTTCACGCCACTTTTTAACATCTTGTATTCTCTCTAATTCAACTTGGGGATCCACTCTTAAAATTGCCTCTTGACCAAAACCTTCAAGCAGCATTGAAGGCTCAGATTCTTGAAAACAATTTACACCAACGATTTTTAACTCCCCACTTTCAATTCTTCGCGTACGTTCTGCCTCTGATTTAACTAGACGAGCTTTTAACTCATCAATCATTGCAAAAACTCCCCCGTTTGAAATAATTTCATTAAGTTCAGCTTGGGCTGCATTTTTAATTTGTTCAGTCTTGTTTTCAATCACGTAAGACCCATCAAAAATGTCTTCGTATTCTAAAATATCAGTCTCATAAGCTAACACTTGCTGAATTCTTAACGACCATTGCTGATCCCAAGGACGAGGCAATCCTAATGCTTCATTCCATGCAGGAAGTTGTATTGCTCTTGCTCGAGCTTTTTTGGATAAAACTACTCCTAAAGCCTCTAGAGTTATTCTCTGAATATTGTTTTCTGGCTGAAGCTCAGTTAATCCTAGAGAATTAACCTGTACCCCATATCTAAACCGACGAAGTTTTGGATCTTGAATTTTGTATCGATTTAAACATATTTCATCCCACAAAGTACAGAAAGCTCGCATCTTGCAAACTTCTTCAATAAACCTAATTCCGCTATTAACAAAGAAAGATATCCTACCGACAACTTGAGGAAACTCTGACTCAGTTACTCTATTTGAACTCTTTACTGCATCTAAGACACCAATAGCAGTTGCTAAGGCATAAGCAACCTCTTGTACAGGCGTTGCTCCTGCTTCTTGAAGATGATATGAACACACATTAATTGGGTTCCATTTTGGAACCTCTTTAACTGCGTAAGTAATTAAATCCACCGTTAAGCGCTTTGAGGCCTCAGGTGGGAAGATATAAGTCCCACGAGAAAGATATTCCTTAACTATATCGTTTTGCGTCGTACCAGATAATAGCTTTATATCAACGTTTCTTTTACGAGCTAGTGCTATGTATAAACCAAACAACCAAGGTGCAGTTGCATTAATTGTCATTGAAGTATTCATTTTTTCAATTGGAATATCTTCAAACAATGTTTCCATGTCCCCCAAATGAACAACTGGCACACCAACCTTACCTACTTCACCCTTGGCAAATTTTGAGTCGGGATCATAACCAAGTTGTGTTGGCAAGTCAAAAGCTATTGAAAGACCAGTCTGACCTTTAGCTAAGTTAGTCCTATAAAGCTCATTGGAGGCCTTCGCAGAGGAATGACCTGAATACGTTCTCATCACCCATGGTTGATCAGGCATAATTTAATTTTCTCACATCACTTTCACATAAACAAAAAGGTGTAACTCTTAGTAATTATAAAAGCCTTGCTTGCTTTTGCGACCAAGTTTTCCAGCTGATACAAGGCGTTTAAGAAGTGGCCTGGGAGCAAAATTTGGGTCGTTATATTCTTTATAAAGCGTTTCTAAAATAGCTAAAGAGGTATCTAGCCCAACTAAATCTAGAACCTCAAATGGTCCCATTGGAAAGCCAGCTCCATTTTTCATGGCACTGTCAATATCTTTAAGTGATGCTACTCCAAGTTCATATAACCTTATAGCGTTATTTAAGTAAGGAAAAAGCAACGCATTTAGCACAAATCCAGCTTGATCCTTAACTTTAATAGGCTCTTTACCTAAGGCTAATGCAAAGTCATAAGCTCTGTTGATAGCCTCCTCAGATGCACTTACCGGAGTTACAACTTCGATTAAAGGCATAACCTGTGCTGGATTTGAAAAGTGAAAACCAACCACATTTTGCACATGGTTTGGTGCAGCTACAGCAAGTTCAACTATTGGCAGAGTAGATGTGTTTGTTAAAAGCAAAGCATCTGGTTTTAACAAGTCATCAATATCTCTAAAGATTTCCTTTTTAATATCTAAATCTTCAATTACAGTTTCTAGAACAATATCGCAATTCTCAATTTCTTCAGGAACAATTGTCACACTAAGCCTTTGAAGCCTTTGAGATTTTTCTTCGCTTGTAATTTTTTCTTTGCTAACTAAACGCTCTAATGACTTTTCAACGTTTGTTACAACTCGATCACTGGACTGATGTGAACGCGCTAAAACAATCGTTTTAACTGCATTTGAAATGCAAACCTCGGCGATGCCGCAGGCCATTATGCCTGATCCTATAATACCAACTATATTCTGACTCATAAGCTCACATAATAGCTTAGAAGTTTCTTGATTTCTATTTAATTGCTTTTACTTTTAACAGAGCATCTTGAAAGATATTAAAGTGATCAAACGCGAAGTCACTTTTCATGTCATAAAGCAGCTGTGTTTTGTACAAATCTGCCTCTTTAGCATCATCGCAAGCTTTGAATTCTACAGGGTTTTCAAGTATAACTAAAAAAGCCACAGTTACAACTCTACCCCTTGGATCCCTGTTGGGTTTTGAATAAATACCAAGTGTAACTAAATCATTAAGGTTTACCTGAACTGCAGTTTCTTCTTTTAGCTCTCTTAAAGCTGCGTCTTTAAAATCTTCATCTGGCTCTAAAAAGCCTCCTGGAAAAGCTAATTTACCTTTAAACGGCTCATTTTTACGCCTTATTAAAAGGAACTGATCCTGACTGTTTATGTAAATTACAACATCGGCAGCTAAAGCTGCAGAAAAATATTTCTTCCTAAATTCAGTTTTTGAAAGGCGCACTTAGTTAAATATCCTTAGCCATTCTTCTAAGCTTTTGGGCTTAAATACAAAGTTTTTTTCCTTTACGTTGCCTAACGCAGCACATGACTCCCTTGAATAAAAATGCCCCGGATAAATAACTGTTTCATCTGGCAACTTAGCTAACACATTGCTTAACGAGTAATACATTTTCTCAGGATCTGAGCCCGGCAAGTCAGTCCGACCACAACCGTCTAAAAACAACGTATCACCCGAAATTAAAATTGAGTCATTTACATAAAAACATTGCGAGCCAGGAGTATGACCTGGGGTGTGTAAAAGTCTAATTTTTATCTCGCCTAGCTCTAACAAATCAGACGCATCGTGAGCAATAAGTTCCTCATCGCCTAGCCCTGTTACTCTTTTAACCCAAGGCAATTCCTCTTTATTTACATGAACTGGTACGTCAATTATTTCAAGTAATTCAGCAACGCCTTTTAATTTAAGACCAAATAAATCCCCACCAACATGGTCAGCATGATAATGACTAACTAATATGCCTGATAATTCCATTTGGTCGTTTTCTAAAATATTTAAAATGTCTTTTGGATCATAAGCTGGATCAATAACTACAGCTTTGCCGATTGATTTATCTCCTAGTAAATAACAAAAGTTACGCATTTCCTTTGCAATATTGTCATTTTTCGCAAAGTCCTTGCCTGAAAGCAGTTGCTTAAAATAAGGAACCATTACATAAAAAATTACTAGTTGATTCTTTTCTAATCAAAAGCACCAAGGCGGATGTAGAATTTAAGTTCTTCCTCAAGAGATCTTTTAATTGCGCTTTGTGCTCTAAATCCATGTCCTTCATCTTTAAAAAGAATTAGCTTAACTAACGTTTTGTTTTCTCTAAGCTTATTAAAAATAGTTTCAGCCTGATCAACTGGAACAACGTTGTCTTGTAATCCTTGAAAAATTAACATAGGACTTTTAATCTCATGAGCAAAATTAATTGGTGAACGCTCTTTAAATAATTTTTTGGCCTTTGGTAGGGGACCAATCAACCAAGAAAGATAATTAGATTCAAATCGATGCGTTGACTGATCAAGCTTAAATAAATCAGTAACACCATAATAGCTAACACCTCCAGCAAATAATGAGCTTTTAGCTAGCGCTCCAAAAACAGTTAAACCCCCAGCTGAGGATCCTCGAATAAATAATTTTGAAGCCGATACTAACTTTTTTTCAATCAAATATTGAGCCAGGGCGATAGCATCTTCAACATCAGATAAGCCCCAATTGCCTTTAAGTAAATTTCTAAATTGCCTTCCATAACCAGAGGATCCTCTGTAATCAAAACTAACCACGTTAAAACCTTTACTAGTAAAAAAATCAATAGTTGGGTCATATCCTGGCTCAATTGAACTAGTAGGGCCGCCATGACAGATCATAATTAAAGGGTTTAGGCCACTAAAGCTTTTTTGTGCTTTATAAAAAAGGGCTTTTACAGGTGCGTCATTAACTTTAATTCCAATAACAGACCATGTTAGTTTGTTAAACTTTTTCTTTGGCTTAATAATCATTTTAGGCTTTAGGCTTTCATTATTTAAGCCATGTAATATTTCCTTAACCGTAAAATAAGCTGGAGCAAGCGGCTGATTGTTTTTTGAAATTAAGGCCCCTATTTTGTCTTTATATATTGATAAAGAGCTTATATAACAAAATTCACAATTAATTTCTTTAAATCGGTTTTTTTCTTTAAGACCAAGCTTCCAAGTTATTTCAGTTTTAGTAACTTTTCTAAAGGTTATTAAAAATGACTCCTCATTAATTGCAACAAAATTTGACTGACCAAAAACCCATTGAGGATGACAACAATCAAATTTTAAATCAGTCAACTGAGTCAACTGAGAAGTTAAACAATCAAATTGATAAAGATTATAATATCCATCTAAATCACTTAAGAAAACTAAAGTTGTATCATTAATCCACTTTGGTTGAGTAACTGAAAAGCTCCCTTCTTTTATTACAGTTTTAACATTTTTAATAGTAATACCATTGTTTTTAGAAACGACATCACCTACAAGTAATGTTGAGGCCTGCCAAGGCATATTAGTTTCTGACCAGCTAATAAAAGCTATTTTTGTTGAACTAGGATTCAACCTTGGGTAAGCAAATAGCTTATCGCCATAAGCAAAATCAGATGATTTATTAGTAGTTAAATCAAATAAAGTTATAAAGCATTTTTTATCTCTTGGCATTTCCTTTATTGCTGCAATCATGCCACTATCAGTTATATCTGGGTCTCCAAAGTAAGTATTTTCTAAAGATTGCTCAATACATTTAGATGAGTTTAAATCATGCTTTAGATAATAAAGACCTTTATTATCTAAACAAAACACAACCCCTAACTTACTAACTGCCCAGCTTTTACCACCATATTCATAAACTCGTGAACGCACCGAGGTATTGCGAGGATTTAGCTCTAGTCTTTTTTTATCAGATTGAGCTATTAAAACAGAGCGACCTTTCTCGTAAGGTCTGGATTCTATATAAATAGCCCCAAAAGGTGTTAATGAATAATCTGAATATTTAACACCCGAGCTTGCAATTTCAGATGCAGTTGGAGTAATGCTTTTTAAAGTATTAAAGAAAGATCCGCTAGTTGTTTTCACATTTTTATATTAATAAATATCATCAACTATCATAAAAACATGTTTGAAGCCGTTATTTTTGATTTCGACGGAGTCGTTTTAAATACAGAAGAGCCTGAATTTTTAGCTTGGCAACAAATTTATAAACAATATGGATCTGATTTAAGTCTCAATGAGTGGCAAATAACAATTGGCACTAGAAAAGCTTTTGATCCTTATAGCGATTTAAAATCTAAAACAACTTATGAACTTCCTGACATTGAAGAAATTTATCAGAAAAAACGTACAATTGTGACAGAACTTTTAGAATCTCAAAAACCAATGGATGGTGTGCTTGAGTGGCTTAAAGATGCAAATGAAAAGGGGCTTAAAATAGGAATGGCTTCTTCTTCATCACAAGCTTGGCTAGAGCATCATTTAACCAGGTTAAACATTAGGCATTATTTTTCAGCTGTTGTTGGTTATTCAACTTTAGTTAGGCCAAAACCATATCCTGATAGTTATTTAAAAGCATGTGAAATACTAAAAGTTAAACCACAAAATGCTTTTGCCATAGAGGACTCAACTCATGGAATTAAAGCTGCGAAATTAGCAGGCCTTAAAGTTATCGCAGTTCCTCATAAATTAACTCAAGATACAGATTTATCTGAAGCAGATTTAATAGTTGATTCTTTAGCAAAATATTCCTTGAGTCAAGTAATATCTTTACTAAGTTAAGTACACAACTTGAAAAGCTTCACATAATAATTCTTCATTATTTTTATAAATGCGACCATTGTGACTAAGCCAGCTTCTTAATAAACCTTCTAAATCGTTTATTTCTTTTGTTTGGGATTCATGGGCTTTAAGTGCGTTAACTTTATAACTAAATGTTTTACTAACATCAACTGCTGTTACAAATGTTCCAAGCTCTCCGCGATAAATATCAGGATTAATTAAATCAGCTCCCGGAATAAGCACTTCAGAATCTTTAGGACCACAGAAAGCATAAGGAGAACCCATGAGCCAAAGTTCTTTTACAATAAAGGCTTCTAAGCCTTTTTGTAAAAGCTCAGGATAAGCAAAGGGGTTGCGAGCATCTGGATAAATTACACTAACAACTGCCTCTCCAACAGCTAAGTGATCTGGATGACTTGCCCCCAGGCGTTGCCATGCGCGATCTGGAGAGGGAGCTATTACTCTTTTTGGACGAATTTCACGCACTAACTCAGTAATTGCCCGCCTTAATTCAAAGTCAGCTTTGACCTCTCCGTCAAAAAAACCTAAAAACCTCACGTCCTTTACTCCAACCACCTTTGCTGCTGATATTTGTTCTTGGCGACGCAGCTTTGCCATTTCTTCTCTAGATACAGAAAGATCACTACCGCCTAACTGTCCGTCTGTTACGACAGCATATGTGACATTAACATTATGTTGACGCATAAGCGCAACATAGCCCGCCGCACCAAAGTCAATATCATCTGGATGTGCTGCAATTACTAATACATTGTCATTTTCAGTTACGGGTTCTGCCATAGTAAAAATATAGCCGCCTTTGAAAAATCCTTACAGATGCTTTAAATATAAATCGATCCACCCTTTTGAAGAAATTCTTTTGATTTTTCTTTCATTAACTCTTCAACTTCATAGTCGCGTCTGATATCTTGAGAAATTTTCATAGAACAAAACTTAGGACCACACATTGAACAAAAATGTGCAACTTTAGCTGGTTGAGCTGGTAAAGTTTCATCATGAAATTCACGTGCTTTATCTGGATCTAAAGACAAATTAAACTGATCTTCCCAGCGAAACTCAAATCGAGCTTTAGACAAGGCATCATCTCTTAACTGAGCACCTGGGTGCCCTTTAGCTATATCAGCAGCATGAGCTGCAATCTTATATGCAATCAACCCCTCTTTTACATCTTGTTTATCAGGTAGCCCTAAATGCTCTTTTGGCGTAACATAACACAGCATTGAAGTACCAAAAGCACCAATTAATGCAGCACCTATAGCAGATGTAATGTGATCATATCCCGGGGCAATATCTGTCGTGATAGGACCTAAAGTATAAAACGGTGCCTCATGACAATAAAGTTTTTCTAAATCAACGTTTTCTTTTATCTTATTTATTGGAACATGCCCCGGTCCTTCTATCATAACCTGCACGCCTTTTGACCATGCTCTTTCAGTTAATTCACCTAAAACCTTTAGCTCAGCAAATTGCGCCTCGTCATTTGCATCAGCAATGCTTCCAGGACGCAGTCCATCTCCTAAGCTAAAACTCACATCATAACTGGCCATTATCTCGCAAAGCTCATCAAAATGTGTATATAAAAAGTTTTGTTTGTGATGAGCTAAACACCACGCGGCCATTATTGAACCACCCCTTGACACAATTCCAGTCACTCTTTTAACTGTTAAAGGAATAAATTCAAGTAAAACACCAGCGTGAATAGTAAAGTAATCCACTCCTTGTTCTGCTTGCTCGATTACCGTTTCTTTAAATATTTCCCAACTTAAATCCTCCGGGTGCCCCCCTACTTTTTCTAAAGCTTCATATATTGGCACTGTTCCAATTGGAACAGGTGAATTTCTTATAATCCATTCTCTAGTTGCGTAAATATCAGATCCCGTTGAAAGATCCATTACTGTATCAGCACCCCAACTTAGTGCAAACTCTAGCTTTTTAACCTCTTGAGAAATCGATGATGCAACTGAGGAATTTCCAATATTTGCATTTACTTTTACTAAAAACTTAGAACCAATAATCATTGGTTCTAGTTCAATATGATTAACATTTGCCGGAATTATTGCCCTACCTGAAGCAACCTCACTTCTTACAAATTCTGGATCAACGCCTTCTCGGATTGCAACAAACTCCATTTCTGGAGTCACAATTCCGCTCCTAGCATAATTTAATTGCGTTATAACTCTACCCGGTTTTGCTTTATAAACTCTCCGAGAAGATTTCGGCAAAGAAACGCTAGTCTTATCAGTTAAATTAACTTCTTTTACCTCAGTATCTGCCCTCTTAAGTATCCAATCTTGTCTAATTGGATTTAAAAAGTCTTGTCCGTTTAAGCGATCACCAGTCGTGTCATAAAGATATATTTCTTGATTTGGCTCAACAGTATTATCGCTTTTATAAGTAGGATGCTGAGCTACCTTTACAAAAGGTACTCTGATGGAAGGATCTGATCCTACTTTGTAAACCTTTTCTCTAGCAATGGGTTTTGTTTGAGATTCTAATAACTCTTTTTTTAACTGAATTTTTTGTTCCTTTAGTGTTTGTCTTATCTCTGTAGAATTTTTATCTTTCTTTATTACTGTCATTTTCGCTCCCTTCGCCGGCATTACCCGTACAGGTTATGGCGGTCGGTTTCACCCTAGAAACCCTCTCAGCCTGTTTTTTTACAAGCTCCCGCTTTTTCCCAGAATAAGCTATAAAGGTATATATGAATAGATTAGCACCAGGTGACAAAGCTCCGTCATTTAGGCTTAAAGATTCTTTCGGAAATGAAGTAAGTCTTTCTAAGCTTAAGGGCCAAGAATTTATCCTGTATTTTTATCCTAAAGACAACACCCCCGGATGCACCACCGAGGCTTGTGAATTCAGTGATCTTAAGTCAGAATTTGATAAGCTTGAAATTAAAATCTTTGGAGTATCTGCTGATTCGCAAGCTTCTCATCAAAAATTCATTAAAGATCACAATCTTAAAATTACTTTATTAATGGATCCCAACCATGAGGTGGCTAAGGCATACGGAGCCTATGGCGAGAAAAACAACTACGGCAAAACAACCTTAGGGGTCATACGTTCAACCTTTTTAATTGGAAAAGACGGAAAAATAAAGCAGGCTTTTTATAATGTGAAAGCCAAGGGTCATGCATCTAAAGTTTTACAAGATATAACCCGCAAATAATCTGCTGAAAGACATCCTTAAACCACTAAAGAGCAAGCTAATATAAGCCAATATTGTAAAAGGTATTTTTAATTATTCATATTTAGTGCAAATCTAACTTGTGCATATAATCACCTTGAGCCGTTATTGATGCCCGCTTTTGCCTTTAAAATTCATTCTTGCGTTTTTAAAAAGCACTTAGGGCAATTAAAGTCATTTGCTTGCTTTATTTCTGGGATTTTCTATTACAACCTTTACCCCTTAAAACTGTTTAAAACTGTGCTAAACCTAATATCCTGTAAAGATCTTTATTCACATTTTCTTTTTGACACTTTTGTTATTTACAGCCTGCAATATTTATTTGTTTTTAATAAAATCACTTTAAAAAAATTAGAAAAAGCACCCTTGAAAATCCATTAACGAGTTAATTAGCGTTCCGTTGTTGCTTGACCTTTACCAAACTGATCACCTTGTAGTAAAGACACCATGTATTAAGCATCAGTTTTGGATCAAAGAAAATTT
>Ga0080006_1119519_pt1 | contig 17167 bp, 15 predicted proteins | sample RS3BMetagenome_FD_69209 | JGI IMG/M metagenome (GOLD analysis project Ga0080006, IMG submission 69209) | Ferric oxide microbial mat and aquatic microbial communities from Rainbow Spring, Yellowstone National Park, USA - RS3B (SPADES... ... | reverse complement strand
AGTTAGATGAAAGAAAAACAGTCTAGATGAAAGTTCCTCTCGTAAGTGCTTTTCAAAATTCTAAAAACATTTTAGAAAAACTTTCATCTAACTTTCATCTAAACCAAAAATTTTCAAAAAATTACGAGAGAAAAATTAGATGGTGAAAGGCAAGAAGGGTATAAATAGTGCAGGGATTTACGACGAAAAACCTAAAAATCTTCGACTGAAGTTAAAGTTTATAAACCCTTTAGTTTTAGGAAAAATAAAAAATCAAACTTTTAGATACCAAAACTTACATTCTTTTCCAAAAAACCTGCAGCTTAAACATTTTTGTATTTCTTCTTTTGGAACCGGCAATGCTTCTCTTTTTCCTTTCCAATAACCCATTGCTAAGTCTATCATTTTTTTGAATTCTTCTTCACTAAATCTAAAACCTTTTCTTCCAATTACTTTTCCAGTGTATTGGTCAATATACTTCACTTCAAGAATATCAGAGATTTCTCCAATCTTCATTATTTTTTCATAAGCTTGTCTTGCAACATCAAAAACATCTTTTTCATTTATCCCTCTTGCTTTTAATTGTCTTTCAAACTCGCCGCTAATTTTTAATCTTCTTAAACCAAAAAAGTTGCTAACATTCCTTAAAGAAAATTTTCCATTTATAGAATCTTCGAGAAGTTTTTTATAAAGAAAGAGCTGAACTTTTATTACTTTTTCATAAAATTCTCCTACTGGAAAAGAAGTTGCTCTTGTTTTTACTTCAACTATAAAATTTTTTCCTTCTCTTTTTTGCATTTCATCTATTTGCCCATTTATAAAGAAACCTTCAATAGAACCAAAAATTGGAATTTCTCTTGCTATGCCTTCTCTTTGAAGATGTTCAAGAGTTTTTGAAAGGTTAAAAAATTTTATAAAAAGGTTATCCGCAAAGTTTATTGGCTCAATATCAACAATCTTTTCAACTTCTTTTTCAAGCTCTTCATGAAGCTCTTTTCCCTTCTTTTGCTCCTCTGAAACTTTTTTTCCATAGATGTAAGTTAGTTCAAGCTTCTTTTCGCACCAAAACTGAGAAGCAATATCACTTACACTTATACTTTTTTTCTTAAACTTTTCAAGAGGTAACATCAGCCCGCCTATCTTTCTTCATTGCTAATGCTCTGCGATCACCTTTTTTTCATCACATTTTTATTTTCCTTTGCGAGTAAATAAAACTAGCTTATAATTGATTTAGCGCTTAATGCTTTAAAATCCTTTCTCTTTGAGATATCCTGCCAGCAATCCTTGCAAATATAGATAGTTTTCTTTCCTACTTTCTTCTGACTTTTCACACAAGAATAGCAAATCTTTCTTTTGCAATAGTAGCATTCTACATAGCTATAAATTTCTTTTTTACATCTTTCACAGAGCATAGATTGTTTTTAAAATTTGGAATATAAAAATTTTAGCTAAAATTTAAAACATTCATTGTGAAAATAATTCTATGAGTTTTGAAAAAGTTGTTGAAATCGCAAAGAGAAGAGGTTTCTTTTATCCTGGCTCAGAGATCTATGGTGGAATTTCTGGTTTTTGGCATTATGGAGTAGTTGGAACTCTTCTAAAGAAAAAAATAGAAAACGAATGGAGAAAGTTTTTTGTTAAAGAAGAAGGTTTTTTTGAAATTGAAGGTAGCAACATAATGCCAAAAGATGTTTTTGTTGCTTCTGGACATCTTCAAAGTTTTTCTGACCCAATAGTTCAATGTAAAAAATGCAAAGCCCTTTTCAGAGCTGATAAGCTAATAGAGGAGCAAGCAGGAATTTTTCTTCCAGAAAAAACAAGTGTTGAAGAATTCAACAGAATAATCAAAGAAAAGAATATAAAATGTCCAAAATGTAAAGGTGAACTTGGTGAAGTAAGGTTTTTCAATTTAATGCTTAAAGTAGAGATTGGACCAGAAAAGAGTGAAATTGCTTATTTAAGACCAGAAACTTGTCAAGCGATATTTGTGGATTTTTTGAACGTTTACAGAACTTCTAGAGCAAAACTTCCTTTTGGAATTGCTCAAATTGGAAGAGCTTTTAGAAATGAGATCTCTCCAAGGCAAGCTTTGCTAAGACAAAGGGAATTTACACAAGCTGAAGCAGAGATATTCTTCAATCCAAAAAATGAAAATCTCGATGCCGAAAAATTTGAAAAAATAAAAGATTACAAGCTAAACATTTGGAATGAAAAGCAAAATCAAATAACAACAGAAGAATTTTCACAAAAAATAAAAAGTAAGCTTGTTGCTTATTACCTTGCAAAAATTCAACAATTTATGGAAAGAATTGGAATACCAAAAGAAAATATAAGGCTAAGAGAGCTTGGAGAAGATGAAAAGGCTTTTTATGCGAAGTATGCTTTTGATTGTGAAGTAAAAACTCAAATAGGTTGGATTGAAGTTGTAGCAAACAACTATAGGAGCGACTATGACTTAAGCTCACATATGAAGCTAAGTAAAAAAGACCTAAGTGTTGTTGAAGAAAAGGAAAAAGAAAAAATTATTCCTCATGTTTGGGAAATTTCGCAAGGGGTAGACAGAACACTCCTTTGTGTTATGCTTCAGCATTATCATGAAAAAGAAGAAAGGGGATGGGAATGGTTCAGCTTCCCTCCAAAGATCTCACCTTATGTTGCTGGAGTTTTTCCATTAGTTTCAAAAGATAATTTACCAAATAAAGCAAAAGAAGTATTTGAAATTCTAAAAAATAAGTTTGATGTATTCTACGATGAGAATGGTTCAATTGGAAGAAGATATGCGAGAGCTGATGAGATAGGAACGTTTCTTGGAATAACAATAGATTACCAAACAATCGAAGATAACACAGTTACTTTAAGAAATAGGGATACAACAAAACAAATAAGGGTAAAAATCCAAAACCTTGTAGAGATAATTGAAAAGCTTATCAATAAAGAAATAGAATTTGAAAAGGCTGGAGAAGCTGTTTAGCTATGCAAAAAATAAAAGTATTTTTTAGAACTTTTGGCTGTACTCTTAATCAAGCTGATACTCTTTTAATGAAAAAGTTTTTAAGCAAAGATTATATCGCAGAAGATTTAAAAACAAATGAAATCAGTGAAGAATTAAAAGATGGTGTTGTTGTAGTTAATACCTGCGCAGTAAAGCTTCCAACAGAACAAAAAATTCTAAACTATATTTCAAAGCTTGAAAAATCAAAAATGAAAATTGTTGTTGCTGGTTGTTTGGCTCAGGCTTATCCTATGCTAATAAGAAGGTATACAAAAGCTCCATTGCTTGGTGTAGATTCTCTTGATAGAATAAATGACGCAATCCAAGATTCATTAAAAGGAAACATCACAAGCTACTTAGAAAGAAAAAGGATAGAAAGGTTAGAAGCTGAGCAATCTGGTTTAATAGCAAAGCTTCCAATTCAAACTGGTTGCTTATCCTCTTGCTCGTTTTGTGCTACTAGGCTTGCAAGAAATCTTCTTTGGAGTGCTGATGAAGAAAAAATAATTCAAAAAATAAAAGATTTTGCTCAAAAAAACTTTAGAGAAATTTGTTTAACTGGCCAAGACCTTGGAGCATATGGAGCTGAAAGAAAAACAAACATTGCAAGATTAATGAAAAAAATTGGTGAGGAATGTAAAGATTACGAAGACAAAATAAGAATAAGAATTGGGATGATGAATCCTGAGCATGCAAAGAAGTTTATAGATGAGCTTTTGGAAGCTTACGATTACAAAATATTTTACAAGTTTGCTCATTTGCCAATTCAAAGTGGAAGCAATAGAATCTTAGCTTTAATGAAAAGAAATTATACAAAAGAAGAATTTTTAGAAATTGCAAAAGTTTTAAAAAAGAAAGGAATAGAGATTGCTACGGATATAATAGTTGGATTTCCAACAGAAAAAGATGAAGAATTTGAAGAAACTCTAGAAGTATTAAAGACAATTGAGCCAATCGTTACAAATGTTTCAAAGTTTTCTTTAAGAATTAATACTGAAGCAAGCAAAATGCAACAACTTTCAAATAAAATAATAAAGCAAAGAAGTGTTGAAGCAAGCTTATTTGTAAGAAAGCTACAATTTCAAAAAAACATAAAAGATGTTGGAAAAGTTTTCAGAGTTCTAATAACAGAAGAAAACAATGAAATAAAAGGAAGGAACCAAAACTATAAGCAAATAGTAATAAGGGATGCAAAGAAGATTAAAGAAAGCTGGGTGAATGTAAAGATTTCCTCTGCTACTTCTACAAGCTTAATAGGAAAAATTGAATAGTAGTAACTAAAAGGTAAAAGAAAGATTTAAAAATAGGCTTTTCGAAAAAAATTTGTGGAAATATGGGAAGTGAAGTAGTAAAAAAGATAATCATTGGACTAAGTTTGTTAGGTATAGCATTTGCTCAAGGAGTAACATCTATAAATACAACTATCATATCAGAACAGCTTTGTGCTGTAGTACAAGGTATCAAAGGTATTGCAGTAGTACTTGCAGTAGCAATGTTTGTAATTGGTGGAATTCTCTACGCAGTTGGAAATCTACTAACCGGAGCAATGAAACAAAGTGCCCATGGATGGGCTCAAGGACTTATAATTGGTGGTATAGTAGCATTAGTTTTGGTCCTAATAGCTCAACCACTTGTAAATATATTCGCTCAAATGGGCGGTCTTAATCCAGTAAGCTGTACTTCATAATAAAATAGGTATAACCTCTTTTTTGTTTACTTTATTTAATTTTTCATAGATTATTTTATTTGTAGAAAGTAAACTACTCTATTTACGGAAAAAGAACTCGATGAGTGAAAATAAAGTTATGTTGAAAAAGAGTAATTCAAAGCTATTTGAAAGGAAGACAAGCTAGAATAGCTCTTTTGAAAAACAATCCTGCAAATACTATAAGAATTTGGATAAAGAACGCTTGGATTACAGGTTCCTTTGAATACTATTGGTGGATATGTTGAAGTTATGTTTAAGAAAACATTGCTTATGCTTACTTTCTGCCCTACTCCATTTTGAATTACAAAGTAAAGAATAGCATTCGATGAATTTAAAGAAACCAGCGCATCCGTGCAGGGAAAAGCTGGCGAAATAAGGCATAAGAACTTTGCTGTTGGCTTTGGAAGAGCAAAAAATATTGCTCCAAGTATTGCAACAACAATTGTAACTATTACAATTGCCCATCCATAAGTAATCAAGAATTCAATCGCACTTTGGTTTCTCATAATAAGAATTAGAAAAAAAATATTAAATTCTTTTCCATAATTATATTATGGACCCAATTTCACTTTTCTTCACAATCTTCTTCTTCCTTATAATAGTTGCGTTCATATTCTTACTAACGAAATCTCTTTTGAAGATCTTTTTTGTCTTGGTTGCAAACACAATTGCTGGGCTTGTTGCGATATTTGTACTTGAGTTCTTTGGAATAAAAATAGCAATAACAACTGCAGCATTGGTAGCAATTGCTCTCTTTGGCTTGCCTGCTGTAGGAACTCTTCTACTTTTAAAGATTTTACCATAAAATATTTTAAAAGGAAAAAATAAATAAAATCGTGCAAGCTATAAAAGGAGGGAAAAAGGTAAAGGGGGAAAAAGAAAAACAAAAAGAAAAAAAGGAAGAAATAGAAGAAATGAAAAGAATCGCAAGAAAAAAGGCTACTCTCCTTTTGCTTGAAAAAAAGAAAAAAAGAATTCTACTTACCGGTACTTCTGGGCATATTGGGAGAGTTGTTCTTGAAAAACTTTTGGAAGAAAATGAAAAAGTTGTTGCTTTAACTAGAAGAAGCTTAGAATATGCTGGGGAAAATGTTGAAAAAATTAGTGGTGACATCTCTGATCCAAATTTCTGCTTAGAAGTTACAAAAAATGTTGATGTAGTAATTCATCTTGCTGCTTTGGTTGGAAATTCTTATAGCGCTTCTGAGCTAATGAAGGTAAATGCTCTTGGTACAAAATACCTTTTAGAAGGTTCTTTAAAGAATGGTGTTGAGCACTTTTTGTTCTGTAGCACAATTGCAGTTTATCCAAGAAGAGTAAAAGGGATAATAGATGAAACAACTCTAACATTAGCGAATGATAATTATGGCCGTTCAAAAGTTATCGCTGAATATTTTGTAAGAAATGCTCAAAAAGAAGGTTTGAACACAACGATTATAAGGCCTGTAAATGCTTATGGAAAAACTTTTACAACTCCCTATTTTAAAATCTTTAGATTAATAGAAGAAGGAAAAATGAGGATAATTGGAAATGGAGGAAATGTAATACCTTTCGTAAGCATTGAGGATATAGCTGAAGCTTTTATAAGAGCAATCAAAAATCCAATCGCTTATGATAAAATTTATCTTCTTAGTGATAAGATTCAGCTCACACAAAAAGAAATCTTAGATTATACTGCTCAACTTTTAAATGCCCCAAAACCAAAATCAATGAGCATTTCATTAGCAAGGCTCGCTTTTAACCTCAAGTTAATAAAATTAACAAAAGATGAATTTGAGCTTTTTCTCAGCGATAGAAAAGTTGATACTTCAAAGATTTATCAAGAGTTAAATTTTGAGCCAAAGGTAAAGATTTGGGAAGGAATAAAGGATATGGTCGAAATTTACAAAAAAGAATTTTCTATCTAATCTCCTCGTATTCTTCCTTTGGTTTTTTAAACAAAATGTAGCGGAAAATGTTAGAAACATGAAAAACAAAAAACTTTAAAATTCCCCATTTTTTTACTCTTCTCTCATTTGAGTAAACAAAAGCTTCTTTGCAAAAAACAATTTTTCCATACTTGCGAAGCCTTAATGCAAAATCCCAATCTTCAAAAGTTTGAAATTTCTCATTAAATCCTTTTTCCTTTTCAAAAATAGATTTTCTTACTGCAAAGTTCATTCCCATTATTATATTCTTTTTAAAAAGAAAACAAAACCTTACAAATAAATCACTTACAAACCAATAACCAATTTTATAAAAAAGACTTTTTGAAATAGGTTTTACTGGCCCAGTAGCTGCAACAACTTTTTTATCCTTGAAAATCTTTGAATAAGTTGAAAGAAGCTGTCTTGGAGCTATCGTGTCTGCATCCAAAAAAACTAAAACTTCCCCTTTCGCATATTTTGCTCCTTTGTCCCTTGCTATCGCTACCCCTCTTCTTTTTTCAAATACCACTTTTGCTCCAAACTTTTTTGCAATCTTTGGAGTTGAATCTGTGCTACTGTCAACAACTATTACTTCAAAGTCTTTAAAATCCTGATTTTTTAAAGCTTTAAGTGTTTTTTCTATATACTTCTCTTCATTTTTTGCTGGAATAATAACGCTTATCTTCATTTACTTATTTTGGATTTGTTTTTAAAAATATTTTAGAAAAGTTTCTTTTGCTTTTCTTTTAAAACCTCTTCTTCTTTTATTCCAAGCTCCTTTAAAATTTTCATCGCAGCTGGCAAGACTTGGTGGTTAATGTAGTATTTTGCATCATAATCTTTTGCAAATTCTTCAAGAGTTGCTTTTTCAGAAATCGTTGAACCTTGTTTTGTTATTATATAACCAATTACATTTCCTTCAATCTCCTCTCTTTTCTTCTTCCCTTCTCTTATTGCCTTTAATGCTGCTGAAAGCTCTGGTGAAGTGACATCATAGCTTCTTAGATTCTTTCTTAACCTTGTATAGATCACAAGGTCCTTTAAGTTTGCTTTTCCTTTTTCTAAATCTTCAATTATTTGCTTTAATGCTTTTATTGCTTCTTCCTTTTCTCCTTTTTTTAGAATTGCTTCAAGAACTTTTTGCTGAGCTATCTTTGCTATTCTTGACCAATCCCTTCTTACAAATTCAAAACCTCTAACCTTTATTTTTCCATCCTCAGTAAGAAGAGCATACTTCTTCTTTGCTCCAATTTCTGTTTTTGTTTTCTTTGTTACAAAAACTCCTCTTGGATAAAAACCTTCAAGTTCTAGCTCCATATCTTTTGGCAACATTGAATTTACCTTTTTTGCAAAGTTTATTGCATCTTCTTTTGTTTTATCCTTTAATTCAACAAATATCGAATCTGTATCGCCATAAATAACATTCATCCCTTCTTCCTTAGCCTCCTTGATTATAAAGTTTATGTAGTATCTTCCATAAGCTGTAATGCTTTCTGCACACTCTTTTGAATAGAATCTACTTCTTGCATAGCCTAAGTAACCATAGAATGCATTTGCTACTATTTTTAATGCTTGTGACCTAGCAATTAGAATAGTATTCTCTGGATTCTTTTTAAGCAGTTTTTTAACTTCGGCCCTTTCATCAAGCAAAAGCTTAAGTGCTTTTGGAATCGTAGCAATTGGTTGCTTTCTAAACTTTACTCCATTGGGAGCAATAAAGAATTCTTCTGTTTCTTTTGCTTCTTTTTCTTCTTCAATGCTTTCTTTTTCTTTTACTAGAGAGCTTGGGCTTATATTGTGAGAAACTATTATTGAAGGATACATACTTCTAAAATCAAAAACAACAATGTTGTTATAGATTCCTGGCTCTGGTGTTTTTACAAAAGCTCCTTTTACTTGTGTTTCCATTCTTTTTTCAATCTCCTCTTTTGTTGGTCTGTTTGGTACTACCTCATTGTTTTCAAAACTTTTTCTAATAAGGAATAGCTCAACAAGCTGCCCCGGAGTTGATGGAACAACTTCAAAAAGTGAAAAACCAACTATTCTTGAAAGCTCCATTTCTATTGGCAAAAATTCATCAACTATTTCCATTAAACTTTTTGAATCATCAAAAGAATACTTACAAAGTTCGTCTATATCGTTTGAATCCCAATACTTATAAATCTCACTCTTTTCAATGCTTACCTTCTTTTTTCCAGTAAGCTCTTCATACACCCTTTCTAAAGTAAATGAAGGGAGCTTGAGCAAATGCGCTTGTGCTCCAACAATTGAAAGAAATTTTATTACATAATAAAAATCTATACTTTGCTTTCCAGCGATGTTTATTGCTTTTACAAGACCCCTTCTTTCAATTTTATAATTTGGCTCAACTCCAATTTCAAGCTTTATTCCAAGTTTTTCTGCCCTTTGCTTTAAATATGGAAGGTCAAACAAAAAAGAGTTGTAGCCAACAAGGATATCATAGTTTCTTGCTTCTTCACAAAATCTTTTTATTAGCTCTTTTTCGTTTTTTACAACCTCTACAAAGTTAAGATTTTGTTTTGGTTGTTTTGTTGTTAAAACTTTTGCTTTATCCTTTGCAAAAAAGCTTATCATTATTATCTCATCCTTCTCTGGATCAGGTTCTCTTTTTGGGTTTCTTACTTCAATATCAAAGCAAAAAGTCTTTAGCTCAATTTCTTTTTGAATTTTTTCCTCTTCTTCATTGCTTAAAGCTTTAATACTTAAAAGCTCTTTTTCTTCGTTTATTTCAAATTCATAAGCTCTTAAAGGAAATAAGCCTTTTTCCATTAAGTATAAGCGATTGAAGGGAATGTCTGCTCCATAAACATTGAATGGAAGCTCTTCTCTTGCATACTTTGGATGTGTTACAAAAACCTTGCAAAGTTTTTTCTTTTCTCCGAGAAAATATTTCTCTACTTCTTCTATTTTCAAAAAGTTTCCAAAATTTTGAACCTGAGCCTTTTTTGCGTCTACATAAAAATAATAAAAGAAGTTCTTGTCATAAGCTTCAATTGTTGAATCTTTTGTTTTAAAAAAAATTCTTGCAAGTGCAAAATCAACTTCCCCTTTTTTTACTGTTTTATAATCTACATCTATCAAAATTCCTTTCACAATATATTTTTCCAAAATAAATATAAAAAACAAATTGAAAATTAAAACATGGGAAAAGCTTTAATAATTGTAGCTCCAAAAGATTTCAGAGATGAAGAAGTAAATTATGTAAAAACAATTCTTCAAAAAAATGAAATTGAAACAAGCTTAGCAAGCTTCACATCAAAGGAATGCTATGGTGAGCATGGGGCTGTTTTAAAGCCAGAAATTCAAGCAAGTGAAATAAATACAAAGGACTTTGATGCAATAATAATAACTGGCGGAAAAGGAGTTGAAGAGTATAGAATGGATTCTTTCTTACCCCTTTTGAATTTGGTAAAACAATTCAATGAAGAAAAAAAGCTGATAGTTGCATTTTCTGAAGGGATATCCGTTGTTCTAAGAGCAAACATAGTTAAAGAAAAAAGGGTTGCGGTTTCAACACAAGAAATTAAAGAGGTAGTTGAAAAGTATCATGGAATACCATCGACGCAAGCATTTGTTGAAAGTGAAAACCTTATAACTGCAACAAGAGCAGCTTTTGTTTCGGAAGTAGCAAAAAAAATTGCTGAAAGGCTTTCATGAAAAAAGAAGAAATAATAAAGAAAGGAAGAATAGAAATTCAAGTAAAAAGATTTGGGCAACTGAAAAGAGAAATTTTTGAAGTTAAATATGAGAATCTTCCAAATGGAAAGTATCCTGTTCTTTTTCTTGATAAACCAATTGAGCTTAGTGAACTTTGCAGAATAGCAAACGAAACTGGTTTACCAGTAAAAACAAAAAATGGGATTGCTTTTCCAGAAGGTAAAACAGCAAAAGATTTTTTGGTTAGCTAAGCTTTCTTTTCTTTTTTATTTCCGCTTGTGCGGCAACAAGCCTTGCTATTGGAACTCTGAAAGGTGAACAACTAACATAATCGATTCCAAGCTCATTAAAGAACTCAATAGATTCTGGGTCTCCACCATGCTCACCGCAAACCCCAATTTCAAGGTCTTTTTTTGTTTTTCTACCAAGCTCTACGCCAATTTTAACAAGTTTTCCAACTCCTTCAAAATCAAGAACCTTAAATGGATCTTCTGGAAGTATCTTTTTATCCAAGTAAACTAATAGAAAAGTTTGTGCATCATCTCTACTCATCGCAAGAGTTGTTTGTGTTAAATCATTTGTCCCAAAACTAAAGAAATCTGCAACTTCAGCAATTTTATCTGCTGTAAGTGCTGACCTTGGTGTTTCTATCATTGTTCCTATTGGTATATCGGTATTTCCAACCTCATCTGTTATTCTTTCTCTTAAAAGCTTTAGTTCATTCCTTTCTATAACCCCTGGAATCATTATTTTAACATTTACTTTTATCCCTTTCTTTTCAAGCTGTTTCTTTGCTTCAACTATTGCTTTTGTTTGTGTTTCATAAATCTCTGGAAAAACAATTCCAACTCTGCACATTCTAAAACCAATCATTGGATTTGCTTCCTGCATTTTTTTGACTTTTTCATAAAGTTCTCTTTTTCTCTTTACTTCTTTTAATTTCCCTTCTTTTTCAAGCTTATGGATCTCCTCCAAAAGATCAGTTGGACTTGGTAAGAATTCGTGAAGTGGTGGGTCAAGAAGCCTTATTATAATTGGTTTTCCATTTGCAATTTCAAAAAGTCTTTTGAAATCTTCTACTTGCATTGGAAGAAGCTTTGAAAGTGCTTCCCTTCTTTCCTTTTCATCCTTTGCTAGAACAAGTCTCCTAACAAGATTTACCCTTTCCTTAGCTAAGAACATTCTTTCAGTTCCTGCAAGACCTATCCCCTCTGCCCCATTTTCAAAAGCTCTTTTTGCATCTTCTTCATTATTCGCGTTTGCATAAACACCAAGCTTTCTAATTTTATCTGCAATCTTTAAAATCATTGAAAGTTCTCCTGAAATTTTTGGTTCTATAAGCTTTGCTTCACCAAGTATTACTTCGCCAGTCTGACCATCTATTGTAATTATATCCCCCTTCTTTACAACTTTCCCATTTGCGATAAAGCTTTCCCCTTTTATTACTATACTTTCACACCCAACAACAGCAGGCTTTCCTATACCCCTAGCAACTACCGCGCTATGACTTGTCATTCCTCCCCTTGATGTAAGTATTCCTCTTGACCAAATCATTCCATTTATATCTTCTGGAGAAGTCTCTGGTCTTACAAGAATAACATCTTCTCCTTTTCTGCCTAAGGCTTCTGCTTCATCAGTATCAAAAATAACCTTACCAACAGCTGCTCCCGGAGAAGCTCCTATGCCTTTAGCGATAACTTCTTTTTTTGAAGATGGGTCTACTTGCTTATGGAGCATTGTTTCAAGCTGCGAAGGTGATATTCTTAAAATCGCTTCTTCTTCATTTATCAAACCTTCATTGAGCATATCCCATGCAATCTTTATCGCTGCGATTGCTGTTCTTTTTCCACTTCTTGTTTGCAAAATATAAAGCCTTTGTCTTTCTATTGTAAATTCAACATCCTGTATATCTTTGTAGTGTTTTTCAAGCTTTTCTGCTGTTTCTTCTATTTGCTTATAAATATTAGGCATTGTTTTCTTTAGCTCTTCTATTTTTACTGGTGTTCTTACCCCAGCAACAACATCTTCACCTTGTGCATTGAATAAAACTTCTCCAAAAATTTGCTTTTCCCCTGTTGCTGGATTTCTAGTAAACATAACTCCAGTTCCAGAATCCATACCAAAATTTCCAAAAACCATTGCTTGGATATTGCAAGCAGTTCCCATTGTTTCTGGTAGCTTCGCCATCTCTCTATAAACTCTTGCCTTCTTTGAATTCCAAGAATTGAAAACTGCTTCAATCGCTAAGAATAATTGCTTATACACATCCTGTGGAAATTCTTTTGAATGTTTTTTATAAATTCTTTTGAATTCTTCTACAATTTGCTTAAGTTCATTTGGATCAAGCTCATAATCAAATTTTTTATTTGATTTCTTCTTTTCTTTTTCTATTACTTCTTCAAATTCTTTTTTTGGAATTTCAAAAACAACACTTCCAAAACCTTGGATTAATCTTCTGTAAGCATCATAAGCAAACCTTTCATTTTTTGTTTGAGCTGCTAGCCCATTTACGTTTTCATCATTTAGTCCGAGGTTTAGTATTGTCTCCATCATTCCTGGCATTGAAACTGGAGCACCCGAACGAACAGATACAAGCAAAGGATTGTTTTTATCTCCAAACCTCTTTGAAGTTTTTTCTTCCAATTTTTTGAGGTGCTCTATTATCTCTTGCCTAAGCTCTTTTGTTAGTCCTTTTTTAAAGAAAAGTCTACAAGCTTCTGTTGTTATTGTAAACCCTGGGGGGACATTTATTCCTATCCTTTTCATTTCCGCAAGCCCAGCTCCTTTTCCTCCAAGCAAATCAACCATTGATGCATTACCCTCTTCAAAATCATATACATACTTCACGATCTCACGGTTGAAAAATTACATATTTTTTATTTTTAATCCTTTCCTTGAAATGTTTATTGAAGTATACAAATGATGACTTTATATACTTTTGCTTTAGGAAAAAAAGATAAAGAAGAAAAAGGAAAGAAGGAAATGGAGGAAGCAATTGTTATCCCTTGCTACAATTCTTCGAGCACAATCTTAGAATTGTTAAAAAGGATAAGAAAAGTAAGCAAAGCATTTATAATTACAGTAGACGATGGAAGTAAGGATTCAACTTTTTCAATCTTAAAAAATTTTAAGGATAAAAATTTCTTAGCTATTAAGCTTAGCAGGAATCATGGAGTTGGTTTCGCAACAAGAACTGGTATAGAAATTGCAAAAAAGCTAAGAGCAAAGAAAATTTTGACAATAGATGCTGACCTTCAGCATCCACCAGAAAAAATACCAGAATTCTTTAAAGCTTTAAATGATTGTGAAATTGTTTTAGGTTATAGAAAATTCGGAATAAACAAAGGTTTGCTTAGGGAAATTGGTGATATAATACTTAACCTAGAATTAAACTTACTTTTCTTAAAGAAATTTAAGGATACCCAATGTGGAATGCGTGCATTTCGCTTAAGTGCAATAGAAGGAATGGATTTTAAAGAGGATGGCTACGAATTCATAAGTGAATTTGTGATAAAACTTAGGAATAAAAAATATAAAGAAATTGGAATACCAGCGATTTATCAAAATTTCCCTTCACTAGCGATAAAAAGAGCTATAAAAATATTTTTGTTTATTCTAAGTCAGCGTTTTTCTTCTTTATTTTGAAAGAACTTCTTTGCTAGCTCTGACCTATTCAAAATCTTTTTGTTTAGCTCTTCTTTTTCTTCTGGACTTAGGACTCTATCTAGAACATATTGAGCAAAGTTTGAAGATATTTCGCTTACTCTAAGAAGAATCTCTTGAAGCTCTTGAGCATTAAAGCTTTTTTGATAAGGTTCAAGGATCTCAACTCCAAAAGGAGAATACTTTATAGCGATATTGAGAAGGGGTAGAAATCCTTTTGCAAGTATTGTTACCTCCGCATTTGTTGAGAAAAGTCCATTGTTTTCAATTGGTTCGTCTATTGTACCATAAGCATAAACAACTCCTTCTTCCTTTAGAATGTTGTTACTTATTAGCTCTAGCATTAAATTCTTGAGAATTTCTTTTTTGTTGCTGTGAACATCAAAATAAAACTTCGCTAGCACTCCTCCTTTCTCAATAGTCTCCTTTTTTATCCTTTCAGCTTCATTCATGATTCTTTTTTTTCATTTATAGTTTTTAACCTTTTAGTAAAACAAAGAAAGTAATAGAAGGTTTTAAAAATGTAAAATACAAAAAGCTTATGTGAAGGTGATGCCCTTCCAAACATTCTAAAAATTCTTTTTCTCTTTAGTCTTGGTAAAGGAAATTATTTTAACTTCTTATTTTTAATAAAAAGGTGGAAGAATGGCAAAAGTAAAGGTTATTATAAACGATAAAGAGTATGAAGTAGAAAAAGGGAAAAGCATAAAGCAAATATTCGATGAGCTAGGGATAGAAGCAATAGTAGCTAAGCTAGATGGAGAGGCTGTTGATTTAGCTACAAAAATTAACAAAGATTGCAAGCTAGAGCCTTTTGATTTTAATTCTGAGCTGGGAAGAAGTGTCTTCTTCCATAGCTCTGCTCATCTATTAGCTTATGCTGTAAAAGAGCTTTTTGATGTTAAGCTTGGAATTGGTCCGGCGATTGCTGAAGGCTTCTTTTACGAGTTCTATATCAATAAAAGCTTTTCTCAAGAAGACTTAAAAAAAATAGAAGAAAAAATGAAAGAAATCGCTAGAAAAGATTTAAAATTTGAAAGAATAGAGGTAAGCTACGAAGAAGCTAAGAAAATGCTGAGCAATGAACCTTTTAAGCTCGAGCTATTAGAAGAGCATAAGGCTGAGAAAATAAGCTTTTACAAATTAGGAAGTTTTATCGACCTTTGTAAAGGTCCTCATATCTATAGCACAGCTCAAATAAAAGAGATTAAGCTACTTTCAACCTCAACAGCTTACTGGAAAGCAAACGAAAAAAATCCAATGCTTCAAAGAATCTATGGAATTGCATTTCCAAAAGAAGGAATGCTTGAAAAATACTTGAAAGAGCTAGAAGAGAAAAAGGAAAGAGACCATAGAATAATCGGTAGAGAGCTTGGGCTTTTCTATACTCATGACCTTGTTGGTAGTGGTTTAATACTATATCCAGAAGAAGGAGCAGCTTTACTTCAAATATTAAAAGATTTTTGGCTTAAAGAGCATATTAAAAGAGGTTATAAGCTTGTAGCTTCTCCACATGTTGCAAGAGCTGAACTTTGGAAAGTTTCTGGGCATTACGATTATTACAAAGAACATATGTTTTTGTTTAGTATAGAAGATGAAGAATATGGAATAAAAGCAATGAATTGCCCTTTTCACATTCTAATATTTAAAAGAAAAACAAGAAGTTATAAAGAGCTTCCAATAAGATATTTTGAGTTTGGAACAGTTTATAGGAATGAACTTTCTGGAACATTAACTGGTTTATTTAGAGTAAGGGGCTTTACTCAAGATGATAGCCACATCTTTTGCAGAGAAGACCAATTAAAAGATGAAATAAAAAATGTTCTTGATTTTGTGGATTTCTTAATGAAAAAGTTTGATTTAGAATATTCTATAAAAATAAGCACAAAACCAGATAAGGCTCTTGGAACACAAGAACAATGGGAAAAAGCAACACAAGCTTTAATACAGGCTGTTAAAGAAAAAGGACTAAACTTTGAGATAAGAGAAAAAGAGGGGGCATTCTATGGTCCAAAAATAGATATTCTAATAAGCGATACCTATGGAAATGAATGGCAAGGACCAACAATACAAGTTGATTTTAACCTACCAGAGAGGTTTGATGTTTGCTACATCGACAAGGATGGAAAAAAGAAAAGAGTAGTAATGATTCACAGGGCTTTATTTGGAAGCTTGGAAAGAATGCTTGGAATATTAATAGAGCACTACAAAGGAGAATTTCCAGTTTGGCTCTCCCCAATTCAACTTGAAATAATCCCAATCGCTGAAGATTACTTAGAATTTGCTAAAAGCATAGAAGAAGAGCTTAAAAGCAGTGGAATAAGAACAGAACTAAACTTAGAGGATGCAACAACAAACAAAAAGATACTTGAAGCAACAGAAAGAAAAATTCCTTATGTGATGCTAATCGGAAAAAAAGAAAAGGAAGAAAAAGTATTTGCTCTAAGAAGAAAGGATGGAAAGCTAATAAAAGCTTCTATTGAAGAAATAAAAAAGATTTTTGAACAACAATAAACAAAAATAAAGCAAAGTTTTTTAAATTTTTTTTCTAAAGAATATTATGAAAAAGGTCAGAGAGAGAGAGAGAAGAACAAAAACTCAAGAGTAGAAGAGCTAAAGGTAAAGTCTCAAGCTGCAATGGAATATTTAATGACTTATGGCTGGGCTATTCTTATTATTGCTTTAGCTTTGGGTGTCCTTTATAGCTTAGGAGTTTTAAACCCCCAAACCTTTGAACCACAGATTTGTAGCTTATCACCTCCTTTTTATTGCTCTGATCAATATCTTAATACCAATGGTCTTCTTACCTTATCAATTGCTCAAGGAAGTGGTTCAACTATTACAATAAATAAAATTGCATGTGTAGACAAATCTCTTCTTCTAAGTAATGGTTTACCTTCAAGTCCAAGTTATTGGAGTAGTATTGGAGTTTCTATACCTTCTGGTTTTCAAAGGCAAATAGGTAATATTATATGTTATTCTAGTAGCGGGCAGCCATACAGTGGCAAAATTGGTTATGTCTTTTCTGGCGCCATTATAATAAATGCAACAACTTCAACTGGTGCTAATATTTTTAGCCTAGGTGAGATAGGTGCACCAGTAAAAACCTTCGCGAGTACTTTAGTCACAAGTGGTTCAGCACCAAGCGGAATTTTGTACTATGTTCCAATCACCGTCCAAAACACCCAAACTACCGCAACACCAGATCCGTTTCAGCAAATGATTCAAATAAATGAAAGT
>Ga0080006_1182456_pt1 | contig 17176 bp, 14 predicted proteins | sample RS3BMetagenome_FD_69209 | JGI IMG/M metagenome (GOLD analysis project Ga0080006, IMG submission 69209) | Ferric oxide microbial mat and aquatic microbial communities from Rainbow Spring, Yellowstone National Park, USA - RS3B (SPADES... ... | reverse complement strand
AGCCGGGGTCTAGGACGCGGGTCAGCGCGACGTACGTCCCATCAGGGAGCGGCTCGTTGAAATTGACCGTGTAGACGGCATTGGAGGCCACGGAAGCCTGGCCCAGAACCTGGTTGTTCGCGTTGTTGACGATCTGGATCTCGACCCCGGTGGCGTAGTTGCCCGTCAGGCTTGGCGTGTGATTGTGGGTGATCGGGATCTTGCCGGTATTGCCGTTGTGATCAGCGCCCAGGAGCGACGGCACGTTGGGATAGACCAGCGGTCGGCCGACGATCTGGGCCAGTTGCAAGACGAGCGCCTCGTCGTTGGTCGCGGCGATCGTCGAGCCAACCTGCGTCGAGTCGTAGTTGATCAGCAGCTTTTCCTGAGCCTGGAGGTCCGCCACGATCGGCGCAGGAGCCCCGGCCGAGATCAGGACCGCCCCCAGGTCGCGGTTCAAAGCCTCGGCGCTTTTTGGGGTGATATTCTCATACGACTGCGCCTTGCGAAGATCGAGGTTGAAGCTCGAAACCAGCGATGAATTGGCATAGTGGAGCGAGGCGACGATCGTATCGAGGTCGTTCTGAATGTTCTGGACGGCCGGCTGAGGGACGAAACCGTCCTTGTTGAGCATGCCGATGAAGTAAGGCAAGTTCTCGATCATGTGGCGTTTGGATTCGATCGTCTGCTGGGTCGCCGCCGCTCCTTCCACCTGGGCCCCGGCCGGGGCGTTGATGTAGGGATTGGTCAGAAAACCCGTCGGGCCGGGGACGGTGCTGAGCAACTGGCGGCCCTCCAGCCCATCGGTCGAAGGAACGTATCGGCGGCTTCGGCGGTCCATCGCGTGGGCCTCCCGGCGATTGGCGAACTCGGTGGAGTCGAGGGTCTGGAGACGGTGGCGGGTGCCACCCCGGTCGTCGGATGTGGTTCGAAGTGAGACGACGTTCTAACGGATTGGCTCAAGTCTGGCCAGTCGGATTCCGAGCCAGAATCCCGCTCGCCTCCAGAACCATCCGCAGATACGACCGGGGCTCCACCTCGCTCAGGCCCAGTTCCCCGGCCAGTTCAAGCACTGCCTTTTGCCCCTCGGCCAGGTCGGCCTCGGTCTCGACCAGCGTCTCGACCTCGGCGAACCAGCCCAGCCCTTCGGCCAGGTCGATCGCCACGGTCATCGGCCTTCCCTGGTATTCGAGGTGATATTCCGATCGCTGCTTGGCCACGACGGCGACCGACCGGAACCCCAGCAGCCCGAACGCCCGGGTCAACTGGTCGCGGGCCTCAACCCCTTGAGCAAATTCGACTTCGATCTCCTCGCGGGTCTTGGTCGGTCCGCCCAGCTTGGCCCCCTTGTAGGTGATCCGGTTCAACGCGCCTTCGCCTCGAATCCGGAACGCCTCGCCGGTCTGGGCGAAATCCCTCGAAGGATGAGCCAGGTAGTGGTCGCGATGCTCGACGGACGCCTCGGGAGATGATCCCCGATCAAGCAGCCGACGTTGCAGATCCGCCTGGTTGGCGACTCGAAATTTGATCTCGACCTCATAACCCATTCGATGATGCCCCGCGTGGTTGGCAAGTAAAGTCGGTTCAACAGGATCTGGAAGACTCTCGTAAGCCCCGGGTCTCTTGATTTGAAAAAACCTGACTCTACCGGATTGCAGGTATTTGAGGTGCCGGGTATCCGGCCGGCGATCTCTTCGTCATCCTTCTTCTTACCACAGGAGAAGACACGACCATGGACGCACGACCGAACACCCGGCCCCTGGATCGTGAACGAAAACCCGCTCCGCCGCAACCGCCACGCGGGGCCAAGCAGATCGTCCTCCCCATGAACCGCTCGCAGTACGACCAGATCTGGCACGACCCCACGCTCACCCGGGCCTTCGTCGAGCCGTTGACCCGCTCGGCCCCCGAACTGTTCCCCGACGGCTTCGACCGCGGCTATCGCCTCCACGGCTTCGGTCGCGAGTCTCGCAAGCTCCCCGGAATCAAGCTCCGCAAGCTCGTCACCGACGATGGTCGCTCCTACTGGCTGCGTCCCAGCTTCCTCTGCGGCTACATGACCGGCACCGTCGACGAGCTGGCTTACCCGCTCCTGCTGGCGGCTCATGGCGTCCCCCCCTGGCTGCTGAAAATCGGCTTCGGCCATAGCGATATGTTCTGGCACCGCCTCCTGGAGCGACTGGGCCGCAGCAGCCTGGTCGGCACGACCGTCCGCGACCCGGCCCGATTGCCCGAGCACCTGGTGGCCGACGAGCATCACGCCGATTGGACCGGCCAGACCGGCTATGTCGCCACGACCGTCGGCGGCGGCTGCCTGCTGGGCGTGGCGTTGACGTCGGTCGCCGATGACGTCCACCTCCGCCAGGCCTACGGCGTCTTCGCCGCCGAGGCTCGCGACGTCGAGCCGAAGTACGCCCCCGAGACGGTCAACACCGACGGCTGGGCGGCGACGCGGAACGCCTTCCGATCGTTGTTCCCCACCATCGCGGTGATCCTCTGCTTTTTGCACGGATTCCTCAAGATCCGCGCCCGCTGTGCCAAGGCCCATGACCTGCACCACCGGGTCTGGGAGGTCTACCGGGCCGCCACCGCCGAGGAGTTCCGACGGCGGATGGGCGAGCTCCGGCAATGGTGTGCCAGCCGGAGTTGGACCGCCGCGGGGCGGGAGATGCTGGAGAAGTTGTGGGCCAGGACGGAGTCGTACGCGGTGTCCTATGACCACCCGGGATGCCACCGGACGAGCAACGCGGTGGACCGGCCGATGAACCGATTGTGTCGGCTGATGTACGCCGGCCGCGGCCTGCATGGCCATCAGGAGTCGTCGGAGAGGCGGCTGAGGGGCTGGGCGTTACTGTGGAACTTCCGGCCGTACGCGTCGCGGGGTAAGCAGGCTCGGGATTTCGACAGCCCGGCGCATCGGCTCAACGGCCGGCGTTACCATGAGCATTGGCTCCACAACCTGATGGCATCGACCTCGCTGTTGGGCTTCAGGAACGACAAACCTGCAATCCGGTAGAGTCAGGAAAAAACGAACCCATCGCGGCCCTTTTCGTCGATCTCTGCCCCTTCTAAATCATAAGATCGCTAAAAGGAGACCCGAGGAAACCGTGTTTCTTCCGGGTCTTCCCTTTTTCGGGACGCGGGCATCGGGCCGTCGCGATGCCCTTGACGGGGGCCGCGTCCATCCATTAAGTTGGTGGTTTCCCGATTCTTGGCCCGGTTCAAGGTCGCCGTGCGCCGACGCGTCGGACGCGTTCTCGTCAGTCAGAGGATACCCGCGACATGCCTCGGAAGAAATTCGGTCGAAACCGCAAGAATCGCTGCCGGTTCTGCACCCCGGAAGGATGCCCCCGCCCGGCCTATGTCGACTACAAGGACATCGGCCTGCTCAAGAAGCTCTGCACGAACCAGAGCAAGATGTTCTCCCGCAAGCGAAGCGGCAACTGCGCGGCGTTCCAGCGGGCGGCCAGCGACGCGGTCAAGCGGGCCCGGTTCATGGCCCTGATCCCGTACGTCGGCGAATAAGTTCCGGCGGAAGTCTTTTCTTTCTCGTAGGGTAGGGCTTGCCCTGCCGTTCCCTTGTGGAATCGGCAGGGCAAGCCCTACCCTACGGAAGATCGCCGCTTCGTCGTTTCGATCAGACCGAATTCAGGGCTTTTCGGCCTGGCCGAGATAGCCGAGCAACCCTCGGTTCATCTCAGGGTAGCGGATGCCGACTTCGTCTTCGAGGCTTCGTGCCGAGCCGCCTCGATAACGCCCTTTGTAGACGTCGCGGACGTATTCGAGAAACCCCTCGCGGTGCCGACCCCCCTCGGCCTGCATCAGGTAGAGGGCCAGGGCCATCGACTGGGCGTAGTTCAGGTAGATATCACCGCCGCCGATATCCCCTTGAAATCGCGCCCGGCCGAAGGAGACAAACTGGTCGATCGGAATGATTTCCTTCCGGTCGACCAGCCGGCGCCTCGCCTGGGCGACCCGAGGCCCGATCAGGCCACCGATCCGGAGCTTGCCGCCAGGCTCGCGCTGGAGGGTTTCGAAGTAGGTGCCCAGTCCCTCGAAAACCCAGTACTGGCCGGTGTTTCGAGCGTAATCGTCGGGACCCGCCGACTCGAAGAGAAGCTGGTGCGAGGCTTCGTGATAGAGCGTGGACTCGACGTCGAGCTGGCCGTTGACGTCGTTGAAGAAGTAGCTGGTCCCGCCGAACTGCTTTGACTCCTTGCGCGGGACGTAGGTTCCGAGACTGGTCTTCGCCCCCTCGCCCTGATAAGGGAAGAGATACTGCGCGTATTCGTCTCGGGTGGCGAAATAGTAGACCTGGTAAAGACTTCGGGCGGGAGATCCCGCCGGTCGAGCGGCGGCTTTCTTGCTGAACCGCTGGGCGAGCGGCAGTCGGGCCGGGTCGATGACGTCGGCCATCAGCGCGAAGAAAAGCTGCTGGAAATCCTCCAGCTTGTGGCCGAATGAGATCGCCTCGTTGAGCGGGACGTTGGTCTCGATCCGAAAGTGTTCGGTCGTGATCACCCAGCGAGTCGCCCAGTCGCGGCGGAGGGCATCGGCCTCGGCGGTCGGAAGCCATCGGCGGAGGTTCCGGTCGGGAAGCTCGCCGCGCTGAAGGTGGGGAATCCAGTCGGCCTTGACCCAGCCATAAGTGGGGTCATAGACGAAACCTTCGTCGATCTTCCGGACGGCGAACGGCGTGGCCCAGCCGCCTTTGTACTCGACGAAGCCGAGGAGTCTCCGGGCCTCGGGGTGGTCGGGCTGGCGATCGAGGACCTCTCGAAGGCATTCTTCGGCCAGCGCGAACGACTCGGGCGGTTTCGCGGCCTGGATGGCGAGGTCGAACAGGGCCCGGGCCGCTTCGAGTCGGATCGCGTTGCGACCTGGCCGCACGGTGTCGACGCTCTTGGCCCCCTTGGGAGTCGCCTCGACCACCTCGGGCAGGATCACGAACCGCGACGAGCCATCGGGCGACCTGGACTCGCCCAGGTCCGCCGCCACTTGATCCGCCTCGCTGGTTTTTCCTTCGGATCGGAGCCGACTGGTGAGACTTTGAAGGCTGTCTCGTTCCCGATTCAGGATCGCGGTCCGACGATCGCGAAGTTCGGACGACTTCACCGGGCCATCGACGGGCGGCGGAATCTGGGCCGCAAGGGTGGAACCCGCCAGAAGTCCGCAGGCGATCGCGGCGAGGAAGGAAAGGCGCGGCAAGGGTCGATCTCCTGACAGGGTCCGTGGTCTTTCCGCCTCTCTTTGCTCTATCGACCAACCGGCTCCGCTCCTGATTCAAGGAAATCCCGTCGATCCGAAACCCGCCGCCATCTGCCCTGGACCTTCGAGGCAATCCCTGGCACGATCCCGCCGGGAAGGATCATGGCTTGAAGGCAAAGGGAGTTGACCCGCGATGTCCGAACCTCGACGATGTTTGCCGGCGGTGGTGACCCTGGTCGTGGGCCTGGCGATCGGGTGGGGTCTGGCCAGCCAGAGACCTCCGGTTGCAAGGGCAGGCGGGGGTGATCGTTATGGCGACTACTCGCTGACGACAGGACCGGTGGCCATCCACTATAACGACCAGACCAAGACCCAGGCGACCCAGGATGCGCTCTACTTCCTGGATTACCGGGCCGCTCGACTGATCGCCACGATTCCGCTCGAAAGGCAGTCGGTCAAGGGGTCCCGCCTGATCGAGGGGTTTGTTGAGCGGGACCTGATGGCCGACTTCAAGATCGACACCGAACGCGGGGCGAATCCCCACTTCCTGATGACCCCGGGCTCGCTCGGTGCCTATGGCGAGGGGTGGTCGCCGCTTTACGTCTTCGAGACGACCACCAAGCAGGTGGCCGTCTACAAGCTCCAGCTCCAGGCGATCGGCTCGAAGTCGAAGTTCGAGCTTCTGGAAATCAAGTCGTTTGCCGAGCTGCCCGTTCTGCCGCCCAACGGCTGAAGTCTGATCAAGGATTCGACGGAGCCAGTCCGGCCGCCGCGCCCGCGGTGCCACCGGGAATCCCAGGGCCGCCCCGGCCTCCCGGCCCACCGGGTCCACCTGGCCCACCGGGCGCACCGGGAGGGGTCTCGGCGCCACCCGTCGGAGCGGCTGGGGTCCCGCCTTCGGTCGACTCTTCGAGAATGGCCTCGGTGCCGTAGGGACGAGCCTGCTGATGAACGAGCAGCCACTCGGCTCTCGGGTCGAAGAGCATCGGCCGGGCGGGAAATTCCTTGGCCGGGTCGGGATCTCCCGCGCCATTCCGGGCGAAGGTGTACCCGGTGGTGTACTGGAAAAAGGCGAGGAAGTCGCGGTCGAACCGGCCGAAGTTGTCCATGTTGAAGACCTTGTGCTTGAAGTCCCAGACTCCGAGCATCTTCTTCTGGACGGGCGACGCCTGATACCCGAGCAAGAGAATGGCCATCATGATCACCGCTCCGCCGATCGCGAAGATCACTCGACCGAGGTGATACAGCGGGGTCGGGAACCGGACCATCGCCGGCGAAACCGTCTCGGTTGCCAGGCGAAGCAAGAGCAGTGAGACGACATAAATCAGCATCATGCTCACCGAGTCGGCGAAGCTGCTGACCGTCTCGTTGCCAACCTGGTCGATGATGAGCTGGGCCAGCGGCTCGTAAAAATTGAATGAGATCAAGGCGGCGAAGAGCACGTTGAAGAACATCAACGCCGCCCCCCAGAGCCCTTCGCTCATCAGAGCATAGGTGATCCCGGCGACGAGGGCGAGGACACAGAGATCGACAATCATGGGCGAAATCCTTCTTCAAAGCTCTTTGATATTTCAGCCCGTAGGGTCGGGCTTGCCCTGCCATTGGTCCGTGACGCGGCAGGGCAAGCCCGACCCTACTTTCAAGGAATTACTTGACAACCCGGAGCAGCTCGTCGATCGACGTCTTTCCCTGGATGACCTGGCGGAGGCCGTCTTCCTGGAGGTAGATCATCCCGTTCTTGCGGGCCTCGGCCTTGATCGCGTTGAGCGACGGATTCTCGCGGATCAGGTCGCGCATCGGCTCGGTGATGATCAAGAGCTCGAAGATCCCGGTCCGGCCCCGGGAGCCGGTCCCGCCGCAGACCGGGCAGACTTCCTGGGTCTCGGTCGGCTTGCGGTAGAAGACGTCGACCTTGTCGGCGGGCAAGTTGGCCTTCTTGAGAAACTCAGGCTTCGGCTTGTACGGCTCCTTGCAGTTCTCGCAGAGCGAACGGACCAGCCGCTGGCCCAGGACCGCCGTCAGGGCCGAGGCGATCATGAACGGCTCGACGCCGAGGTCGAGCAAGCGGAAGAGGGCGGTGATCGTGTCGTTCGAGTGAACCGTCGAGAAGACGAAGTGGCCGGTCGTCGCGGCCTGGCAGGCGATCGTCGCCGTCTCCTGGTCGCGGATCTCACCGATCATGATCACGTCGGGGTCTTGCCGCATGATCGACCGGAGGCTTCCGGCGAAGGTCTGGCCGCTCTTGTTGTTGATCTCCATCTGCGTGATGTTGTCGAGGTGATATTCGATCGGGTCCTCGACGGTGATGATGTTCTTCTGGAACCGGTCGATCTCGCGGAGGCAGGCGTAAAGCGTAGTCGTCTTGCCCGACCCGGTCGGCCCGCAGCAGAGAAACATCCCGTGCGGCTGGGTGACGATGCTCCGGATCTCGGCGACCATCTTCGAGCGGAGCCCGACCTCGTCGAGCTTGCCGACGGACGAGGCGTTGTCGAGGATTCGCATGACCATCTTCTCGCCCGACTTCGAGCCCGAAGTCGCCACGCGGAAGTCGATATCACGCGATTCGAGCTTGGCGCCGAACGAGCCGTCCTGCGGCTTCCGCTTCTCGGAGATGTCCATCGCCGCCAGGACCTTGAAGACGTTCAGAACGGCGTCGCCGGTCGGCCGGTCGAACGGCTCGGCGGCGTGGAGGATGCCGTCGATTCGATAGCGGATCGAGAGCTGTTCGGGAGTCGGCTCCAGGTGGATGTCGGTCGCCCGACGAAGGACGGCGTCATACACCAGCTCCTTGGCCGCGCTGTACGATTTCGATTCCTCGGCCCTCTGGACGCGCTCGGGATCAGCCTTCTGCGCTCCCTGACTCTTGCCCACGAAGACGATCGGCGGGCCGGTCTTGTCGACGCCGTCGTCGGTCTTGTTGAAGACCCCGTGCATCCCCATCTTGTTCATGAGGCTGTTGGCGACCTCGCCCAGATGGTAGGGCGTGAGCACCTTGTTCTCATCGGGGACGGTCTGGTTCCGGATGTAGATGTAGGTCATCAGCGGGATGAAGTAGGCGAGCAGCAGCAGGAGCAGGCCGACGAAGTAGATCGGGATGGCCCAGACCAGGCCGAGGCCGAGGATTCCGGTGGCGAAGATGATCGAGTTCCACATCTCGAACCGGGTGTTGGCCAGTTGCTTGGTGTCGTCGTCGACCCAGCTGGTGGTCCAGGCCCACATCAGGTAGATGAGGAGGACCGGGGTGAACTTGAAGAGGTTGAGGTAAAAACCCGTCCCCCGACCGCTGATCCCGGGGGCGGAGCTGGTGAGGGAGGCTGCCTGGCCAAAGAGAAAAAGGTCGCCCAGATCGTCGGCGAGGGCCCCGGAGGCCGCGCCGAGGGTCACCAGGGCGAAGGTCGCGAGCGCGGCGAGGGCGAGACGCGGACGGATCATCGCTGGCCTTTCGTTGGTCGAGGTCTCATCAAATCTCGGATGCGCGATGGTCGAGAAACAGGGCTGGCCGGTCGATCATCGTCCATCGCTCATCCGGTCTTCGGAAGGAATTAGAGGATACCAGGTTGGTTGAGGGTAATCCCCTTGAGGGCCATTTTCAGGACCTCGACGCTGGGGGCGTACTCGAAGGCGGTGGACCGGTCGATCTTCTCGGCGACGACGAGCTGGCGAAGGCTCTCGGTGAAGTCCTGCATCCCTTCTTCCTTGCCCATCCGGATCGCGTCGCCGAGCTTGTTGTCGTCCTCGTTCATGATCAGCTTGCGGATGATCGGGTTGGTCCGCATGATCTCGTTGGTCGGCACGCGAGTATGGCCGGTCTTCTCGCGATATTCCTTCGCGGTCGGCAAGAGCTTCTGCGCGACGACCGCCTTGAGGTTGAACTCGAGGTTCTGGCGGAGCGGGGTGTGCATCTCGCGAGGGAAGAGGTCGAGGATTCGGCTGATGGTCGACGGGGCGGTCGAGGCGTGGATGGTCCCGAAGACAAGGTGCCCGGTCTCGGCGGCGTGAAGGGCCGCGCTGAACGTGTCCTGGTCACGCATCTCGCCGACCAGGATGATATCAGGATCCTGACGGACGGCATCTTTCAAGGACTTGTGGAAGTCCATGACATCGATTCCCAGCTCGCGCTGGTTGATGATTGACTTGTCGTCGGTGTAGGTGAACTCGATCGGATCCTCAATGGTGACGATGTGCATCCGTTCGCGCTCGTTGATGTACTGAAGCATCGAGGCGATGCTGGTGGTCTTGCCCGACCCGGTCACGCCGGCGAAGATGATGATCCCCTGCTCGTAGTTGCAAAGCTCGGCGATGACCGGCGGGAGCCCGAGCTGCTCGAAGTTGGGGATGCTGTTGCTCACCCGTCGGGCGACCAGGCTGAGTTTGCCCCGGGCGCGGAACAGGTTGACGCGGAACCGGGTCTCGAGCTTGCCGTCGTAGACGATGTGGGCGAAGTCGCAGCCCCCTTCGTCTTCGAGGATCTTCCTGACTCGGGACGAGAGGAGCGGGAACATCAGGCGTTCCATGTCGGCCATCGTCAGCGGAGGCAGGGCCATCTGCCGGAGGACGCCGGCCAGCCGCATGCAAGGGGGGAGGCCGACCTTGAGATGGAGGTCGGACGCCTTGTGCTTCATGCACATCCGGAACAGTTTGTTGGCCTCGGGCTCGGTGCTGCCCGCCTCGACGCTCGTGGCATCGATGGCCGACGCCACTTCCTCCTCTTTCACCCTGTTCGCGTGATCCTGCTTGCTGGTCGACATGATGGTGAATCCTCCGGGGCAATCGGGCGCCGGGCTGAGCCCAGGACAAGACGGTCGAGGGGTCCAATCGAACGATCAGGCCGGCCCGAAGGGAGAGAGGAGAGGGCCCGGCGTCGAGGTCGAAGAAGTTATCTTAACGCGCCGTCGTGGCCGATGCGACAAGTCGGACCGGAACTCCGTGACTCGCCAGATAATCCTTGGTCTGGGCGATCGTGAACTCGCGATAGTGGAAGATGCTCGCCGCCAGCGCGGCGCTCGCGCCGCCTTCCATCAGGGCGGCGCGGAGGTGCTCGGGACTGCCTGCCCCGCCCGAGGCCACGACCGGCACTTCCACCGCGTCGGCGACGGCCCGGGTCATCGGCAGATCATAGCCGGCCTTGGTGCCGTCGGCGTCCATACTGGTCAGGACGATCTCGCCGGCGCCCAGTCGCTCCACTTCCTTGGCCCAGGCCACCGCTTCGAGGCCCGTCGGCACCCGACCCCCGTTGACGTGGACTTCCCAGACCTCTCGACCTTCACGGATCACCCGTTTCGGGTCGATATTGACAACGATGCACTGGCGGCCAAACCGCCGGGCCGCCTTCTCGACGAACCCCGGATCTTTCACGGCGGTTGAGTTGATCGAGACCTTGTCGGCCCCGGCGTTGAGCAAGGCCCGGATGTCGTCGAGTGTCCGGATGCCGCCGCCGACGGTCAGGGGCATGAAGCAGACCTCGGCCGTCCGTCGGACGACGTCGAGGATGATCCCCCGGCCTTCGTGACTGGCGGTGATGTCGAGAAAGACGAGTTCATCGGCCCCTTCGGCCTCGTACCGAGCAGCGACCTCGACGGGGTCGCCTGCATCGCGGAGGTTGACGAAGTTGGTCCCCTTGACCACCCGGCCTTCGTTGACGTCAAGGCAAGGGATAATCCGCCTGGCAAGCATGAAACCAAGGCCCCGAGCGCCCCTCCGCCGCCCGAATCGCCGGGCCGGCCCGGAGGCGGTCGGGCCTGATGGCATTCTAGCGGGCGAACCGGGCGACTCCAAGATGTGAGGGATTTACGAGGTCGTCATTCCGCCTCGAACGTCTTCAGCCGACGCTTCTTCTGGTGGCCGTCGAAGTGGACCCCTTGAAGGGTCTGACCCGAGAAATAATGCTTCTGGTACTTCTTCTTGATCGCCTCGTCGTCGCCGCTGCGCTGGGCGGCGAGAAATGACTGGCGCGAGTTGACCCACTCGCGGTAGCCGTCGAAGAGTTCCGGGTTGCTGCTCAGTTCCGCCTTGCGGACCGAGAACGACTCCAGATCCTGCCGCTGCTGGGGGACGAGCATCGCCACCGGCTCCCCCTCGGCGAACTCGACCCGACCGGGCCGGGTCATCTTCCAGTTCGACGAGAACGAGGCAGAGCTCCAGTCGGTCTCGACCAGACCCTCCAGCGCCTGGATGCCGTCCTTGATGGAATTCGCCGGCCCCCGGCAGAGGATGTTCCAGCCGGGCGGAGTCCGGAAGACGTAGTTGATCGTCCAGCTCAGGATCCCGTTGCCGACCGCCGAGATCGCGTGGACCGACTCCGGCTTTCCCGGGATCGTGACCGTCAGATCGGTCGGAGCGTTGCCGCCGTTCCACTCGACGACCGCCGCGTGAGGGGCCAGGACGAACCATCCCGACTGGTTCGCCAGGGTCATCGGCAGGCAATGATAGGCGAACCCACCCGCCGTCGCGTCCATCCAGTCCCGCTTGTAAAACGCCGGGACCAGCGGAATCCGGAACCCCCAGGCCGAGTAAGCCACGATTTCGAGGGCCGGGTCGGAGGCGGGTTGCGAAGCCTCCTCGGGGTCGACATCCGTGTGCATGGCTGGTTCGATCGGGCTGGAAAAGGCGGCCGGGCGTGACCCTTCGACGCTCGAAGGGTCGGAACCCGCCGGCAGGGCGCGAGGACGTTACCCGGAACCGCCTTGCGAGACAAGTCGATCTCGATGCTCACTTCGCCGCCTGGGCCACTCCCGCCGGCTTGTACCCCGGAGCGGCCAGGATTGTCCGGAGCGGCTTGCCGTCGGCGAGATTCCAGAGCCGGACCTCACCGTCCCACGACCCCGAGGCCAGCGTCTTGCCGTCGAGCGAAATCGCCAGGCTGTACACCCAGTCGGTGTGGCCCGAGAGAGCGGGCTTGGGGTTGAAGCTCTCGAAGATCCGGACGGTCTTGTCGGCCCCGCAGGCGATCAAGGTCTTGCCGTCGGGGGCGAACATCAGGCGGAAGACGGGACCGCCGAAGCCTCCCACGACCTTGGCCTGCTTGGCGTCCTCGTCGGGGTTCCAGACCCGCATCTGGTTATCGGCGCCTCCGGTGACGACCGACTTTCCATCCGGCGTGAACGAGACGCAGTAGATCGTCTCGGCGTGGCCGGGGAAGGTGGCGATCGACTCCTTCTTCTCGACGTCGAAGACTTTACTGGTCTTGTCGCGGCTGGCGGTGGCCAACCGCTTGCCGTCGGGGCTCCAGGCGAGGTCGAAGATCCAGTCGGCGTGGTCCTCGATCAAGGCCAGTTCCTTGCCGGTGGCGACTTCCCAGACTCGCACCGCGCGATCGGCCCCGGCCGCGGCGAGCTTGGTCCCATCGGGGCTGAACGCGACGGCGAAGACGCTGTCGGTCGTTTCGAGGAGGTCGCGGGCGAGCTTGCCGCCGCCGTCGGGCTCGGCGATCCAGAGCTGGACCGAGCCGAACTGGCCGGGGTCGCCGCTGGCGGTGGCCATCCACTTGCCGTCGGGGCTGTAGGCGATCTCGTGGATTCGCTCGGCCATCCCTCGAAGGCGTCGCGAGGGGGTCCCGTCGGCGACCTTCCAGGTCGTGACTTCATGGAAGCCCGAGGCGATGACCTCCTGTCCGTCGGGGCTGATCGCCAGCGCCGTGATGGGCACGGTGGCCGGGTAGGACTCGGGGACGATGACCGGCGTGAGCTTGCGGAGCGCGGCGGGCCAGTCCTCGGTGGGCGAGGCGCCGTCGTACTTCGCGCCTTCCTTGACCCATCGCTCGATGACGTCGAGCTTGTCCTTGGCCAGAGCGTCTTGCTTGTAGGGCATCCGGGGCTCGCCGTCGGGTCGGCAAAGCTCGACGAAGTAGCTGGCGTCGGGATCACCGGCGACGAGCGTGATCCCCTTGCCCTTGACTCCCCCCTTCGCCAGCTGGGCGAAGGTGGTCATTGTGTACTTGCTCTCCGACTTCTTCGGGTTGTGGCAAGCGATGCAATTTTGCACCAGGATCGGCGCGACGTCCTTCAGGAACCCGACCGGAGGCGGATCATCGGCGAGGGCCGAGGGGACGACCGCCAGGGTCAGCAAGAAGGTCGCGAGGGTCAGTCGGGCGCGGTTCATCGCTGGTCCACTCCAGGATAAGAATCAAAATAAGAGGTCACGGATTTTCGTCCGGCGATCAACGATCCTTGTCCCAGGCGCTGTTGATCAAGAAGCAAGCAAGATAGATTCTGGACAGATCGTCATTTCGGATCATCTGCCAATCGATGAAGGCCCTTTCCGCCAATTCGATAAACGTTTCGGCCTCATTGCGAGTGAAGCTCTTTCTCAGATTGTAGTCGGCGTCGTGTCGGGCTTCTTGGAGGTCAACAAACGTTTGTGCGATCGATTTCAACCGATCAAAAATCGGCTTCCTCTCGGCGCTGTTGAGGGTCGCCAGGAGCGGTCTTAATTTTTTGGGTAGGTCACCCCTCGCGAAGTTCTGGGAGATCTTGAGCATGTCTCCGTGGCCGTAGGATCGAGCGATCATCCCTATCGTGTCGCCATCTTTGACGAATACCCTCGACGCCTCATAGATGAGCAGGTGGAACAGAGCATAATAAGCTGCGGAAACAGCCCTTCGCAAACTGGCCTGCCTCGGTCGCCGTGGTTCTCTTTGAAGTAGATGTCTCGATTGGGCGAGGAGTTCGTCATGAAAGCTCATCGCTTGTTCGATCTCGCCTTGGATTTCCCCTCGGTCTTCGGCCTTTGCTCGGAAACCGTTCGCATGCGGACGTAAACCCATCGATCGGGACAGATTTGGCCGCCGGCCTCAGTCAATTCCTGGCGAATCATCAGGAAGTTTTCGAACATATCAACCCCTCGAGCAGCTTGGTCTTCCACCTCGATCCAGATCCAGAGGGCAGGGCCCCCGCTAGCATCGAAACCGGTTTCGAAGACCATTTCTCTCACCCAATCCGGCAACCGATCGCGAACCAAGTTCTCGATCTTCTTCCCTAGGATGAAAGCATCAATGTCAGCATATTTGTCGGGACGGATCACCTCCAAGATTTGTCGAAGTCCTGCCTTGGCCTGAACTATCTCTTCCTGTGTGACATTTCCACTATTCAGGGCTTTAATGTTGACCGGACGGTACTTCTCGACGCCGCTAGCAAGTTCTGTCTGCTCCCTTTCGGCAAGGAATTCGAAATCACTGGGATCGTAGCCTTTGACGGATCCATGTGTCAGCCAAGAATCAGAATCTGCCAGGATTGCATCGATTCTTTCCTTGTCAAGCCTCGGAGAATCCACTGCCGATCGTAGATGAAACATTCCCAATGACATGGGAAAGTGCACCCAAAAATTTTCTAAAGACATGGTTGATTTCTCTCATCAAAGCGTCACGGCCCCGGTACGACCTTCACAGCCAGAGGGGCGGTCGGCACGGCATAATCTTTCTTGTTGACCTGGAGGGCCAGACCGACCTGCGCCGTGGCTTGACCGGCGGCGGCTTTGGGGTCGGCGACGACCTTGAGGGTGAAGTCGGTCTGGTCGGGCGGGACGGTCACGGGGTCGGCCTTGAGACCGGCGGGGAGGGCGTCGACCTTGACCGTCACCGGCTCCTTGAAGGGGCCTTTGCGATTGACCTTCCCCTTCAGCTCGAAGGTGGTACCGGCCTTGACCTCGGCGGTCGGAGCGGCCAGTTCGACACCGGCGGGGCGGACGACCTCGACCGTCACGGTGGGCGCGGCGAGGATCTTTTCCTTGCCGCCGATGGTCCCCTTGGCGGTCAGGGCCAGGGCCGTCGGGCCGAGGGGACTCTCGACGGCGGCGTTCACGACGGCTCCGCCTTCGCTGGCCTTGGCCGGGATGGTCGAGGCGGCGATCGTGAAGCCGGCGGGCAGGGGGGCCGAGCCGAAGGTCAGGACGACGTCCTCGGTCCCGGCCGATCGGGTCGCCTTGATCGGGACGCTGCCGCCGTAGCCGTGGACGATCTCGACCGGCGAGGTCGGCGCGTCGAGCGTGATCGCGGTGGGCAGGCTCGTCGCGGCGGGCAGGCCCTCCTGAAGCATCACGTTGGTGGCCAGGGTGCCTTGCTCGGCGAAGGTGATCGACTTGGCCGCCTCAACCACGACCGGCGCGGGCGTTCCCTGGGCTTCGCCGATCAGCTTGAGATTGGCGATCTCGAAAGAGGCGTCGGGCGAGGCCGTGATGGTCAAGGCTCCCACCGTCTGACCAGCGTTGACCATCCCGGGCCGGATCGTCAGGCCGGGCGGTGGGTTGGCGATATTCAGCTTGATCGGCCCGGCAAATCCCTGGCGGGTGATCGTGACGGCGACGACCGCTGTGCCTCCCCTGGGAATATTGAGCTGGTCGTCGACCGGAACGACCTGGAACGGCGCGGCATCGAGCGGCTCGACGGTCAGTCGATAAGGATAGCCGTGGCCTCCCTCGCCCCGGAGGTCGCGGAGGGTCAGCGTGATCTCGGTCATCCCGGCCGGAACGGTGAAGTCGAGCGAGGGGTCGGGCGAGTTGATCGCCGCGGCCTTCTTCGCGGTGGCCTTCGCCTTGCTTTGCGTGGGGGCGGCGGTGTCGTCGGCATTGGCCAGGACCGCGCCGTCGGGCCCCTTGACCTGGAGCACGCCATCGAGCGCCGAGCCGAGTTCGGCGGCGTCGACCTCGATGTGATACTTCTGGCCGGGCGTCACGCCGACGATGTACTTGTCTTCCTCCTTCGCTCGGGCGATCCGGCCGTTGAAGACGATCGGGGCGAACGCCTTCAAGGGGGGCGATCCGGGGGTGTTCGGCTCCTTCAATTCCGGCAAGGTGTCGACTACCAGAGGCGGGATCGACTCGACATCGAGGACCGGGTCGCCGGGGGCAGCAATGCCCAGCGTGTGGTTCGTGAGTCGGGGTCGGAAGGAGTGAGGGTCGGCCAGAGGGTTGGGGTTGAGTGTCGTCGCGCCGATCGCCGGGCCGGGCAGGGTTCCGCCCCGAAGCTCCAGACCGATCGTCTCGCCGGCCCGACCGCCGAGCGGAAAGACCTCGTCGGCCACGGGCACAGGCCCGACGAGCAGCCGGTAGATCGCCTTGCCGGCGCCTTGATATCGCGAGTCGGACAGCTCGATGACGTAGTCGGTATCCTCGGGAAGGACGACGGAAAGCCTGGCGTCGGTCATCAGGCCGGGCGTGTCGTCAGCCGAGGCGACATAGGCGTGCGCGGCGGTCGTCAGTCGGATCGTGGGGTCGACCCCCGAGCCGATCCGGGAGCACTGGGCGTCGATGACGATCCGCTGCCCTTTCTTGCCGGAGAACCGGAAGAAATCGACGTCGTTGCCTTCCGACTTCCCCTCGACCACCACCGGCGAGGGGATCGCCTGGGCGATGTCGAACGACCCGTTGTCTTCCTTCTCCTGGACCTGAGGGACCTGGCCGACCGCGAACAGAAAAGGCGCGGTCAGGCCGTCGTCGGTCCGGATCCGGCAGACATAAATGCCCACCGGGGTCTCGGCGGCCGGGACGATCTTGAACTTCCAGCTCGCCGCGTCGGCGATGATCGGCGTGACCTCGGCCGAGAACGGCGCGATCAGTCGGGCCTTGCCTTCCAGATTCGAGCCGAAGACCGTGACCTCGGTCCCCTCGCCTCGTCGGGCTCCAAAGGGGCTGGTCGACGAGAACTTGGGCGTTTCCGCCCAGGCCGCGACGGCCCCGACCAGTCCGACCGCGACGGCAAAAGCGGCGAGGGGGCGACTCATGGGCGGGCAATCTCCGGAAATCGTTCGGGAAGGTAGGCAGGGATCATCAGGCGGGGTAGACCTCGGCAATGGTCCAACGTCGCACGCGCGGAGGTTCATTGTCAAGCGGGTCCGACCCGTCGACTCGCAAAAGGGTGTCACCGCGGAATCTTGGGGTTCTTGCCGATCCGGCCGTTTTCCGGGTGGCCGGGGACGTACTCGACCCCGGGGGCGCGGCCACCTCATCGGACCCACAAAACGAGGGGGCCCCGTACCAGCCACCCCCACCCACCCCCCAA
>Ga0080006_1164486_pt1 | contig 17185 bp, 16 predicted proteins | sample RS3BMetagenome_FD_69209 | JGI IMG/M metagenome (GOLD analysis project Ga0080006, IMG submission 69209) | Ferric oxide microbial mat and aquatic microbial communities from Rainbow Spring, Yellowstone National Park, USA - RS3B (SPADES... ... | reverse complement strand
GGCCGGCCGGGGGGGGCGCCGCCGGGGCGGCCCCGGCCCTGCCGTGACTCTTGCCGCCGTTGCTGGCGACCGAGCTGATCACCGCGACGACGACGATCACTCCGACTGCGGAGAGCAGCATGTTGCGGGCGCGGTGCCGCTTGCGAGCCTGGTGGCTCAATGCGCCCGCGCCGCGCTGATAAGGCGGCTGGCTGGCCGTGGGGAACTGCCCGGCCGGCTCCTCGCCGGGCCGCGGGAACTGTGGGGTTGTCACTCTTCCGCTCCAAATGCTGAGGCTGTCATAAGACAGCCGTGTTGGTTGTTGTCAGCGCGCTGGTGATGGTGCAGCAGCGAGGTCTGACAATTTCGGAGCAGTACGTGAAAAAGCATGGACGGACGTGGAATGAGCTGGCTACAGTGAGCATCATGAGCGCTAGCCAGGGTGACGCGACCATGGTCCTTGCCCGTCGCATCCTCGATGCCGTGGCCGCAGGCGACCAGGGCGAGGCGCTCCGGCTGGTTCGGGAACTGGAACGAGTGCTCGCGAAGGCCGCCGAGTCGCCGGCGGACGCGGCGCCGTCGTTCGATGCGCAGCCCGCTGTCGTGCCGATGGCGCATGCGCCGTCTCCGGCGCGCAGTGCACGGCAGGTGGTCGCGGGGGCGCTTGCGGAGATCGGGGGGGCGGGCCGGGCCGGGGCGGGCCGGGTGCCCGCCGCCGCCCGCCTATCGAAACATGCGCACCAGGGCGAGGATCGCTAGGACCGCGGCAACCAGCACGGCCGCCAGGAAGAGCAGGTGGAACAGGGCGGCGACGATGCCGAAGACGATGGGCAGCAGGAAGCCCACGACCGCCCCCGCGGCCACGCCGTACCACGTCGCCGTGGACAGGCCGCCGCCCCGGCCGCGGTATCCCCCGCCGAGGTGATGTCCGACAAGGCCGCCGAGAATCGCCAGGACGACGACGAACCCCAAGCCGTGCACCGGCGTCACGCCCTTCTGCAGTGCTCGCCGACACTGTATCGCGCGCGCCCGTCCAAGGCGACAGGCGGCGGGCCCGCGACGTGGCCGAGCGGCCCTCCCGTTTCTACGCCGTAACGCTGCGGGCCGTCCGCGCCGGGCCGGCGTCCCCGCGCGGGGCTCACCGCGGCGGGGGCAGCGTCGGCCCCCGCGGCACGGGCAGGCCCAGCGCCACGCGGTGCGCGCGCATCTCCAGCAGCGCAGGCGGAGGTCGCTCCGCGCGCGCCCCGTGCGATGCGGCCGGCGCCGCGGCCCCTCACGCCACCCGGTTCCACTCGAAGCCGACCGCTCCGAGGAACGCCCGGGCCAGCACCATGTGGCCTACCGGGTTGGGGTGCACCCGGTCCCACGCCAGTGCTGCGGGGTAGATGTGCCCCAGGACGCGGTCGAACGCGGCCTGCGTGTCGACGAAGATTGCGCCCTGGTCGGCCGCCACGCGGCACACCACCTGCCCGTAGCGGTCCATCGCCGCGCGCATGGGGTCGGCGCGGTGGGGCTCAAGGTAGAAGGGCGTCATCAGGACCAGGCCCTTCAGGGCGGGCCTCGTCTGGGCCAGGAGCTCCCGCAGCGTCGCCTCGTACTCCTCGATGTGCACATGGGCTTCGCGCTGCAGCGGCTCGTCGAACTGCCGCCAGACATCGTTGATCCCGATCATCACCGACAGCCAGTCCGGGGCCAGATCCAGCACGTCGCGCTGCCACCGCGCCTTCAGCGAGCGTACGGTGTTGCCGCTGATACCCGTGTTGACGACACGGATGTGGAGCTCCGGGTACCCGGAGGTGAGGAGCGCATTCACCTGCGCGACATAGCCGCGCCCGAACGCCTCGTCCCGGCCCTCGCCCACCGGCTGCTTCCGGCCGCAGTCGGTGATGGAGTCCCCGATCAGGACCAGCTTCTCGTTCGCCCCGATGCGCACCCGCATCCCCCTCTTCCAGTATGGTCGGGTCGTCCACGCGGATTGTCGGTGGGGGGCCGTCTCCCTGTCGGACTCGGACCGGACATGGACCGGTCCGTCTGGCGGCTGGCCCCCGCCCGGAACGGCGCCCGAGCGCCCGGGGGGGCCGACGCGGGCCGCGCGGGGGGGCACGAGCGCTGGAAGGCGGTGCATACACGGGGGCGCTTACCCGTGGCCGCCCGGGTCCTGACCGCGGTGGACGCCTTCGATGCCCGGCCGGCGGACCGTCTACCCGGCGACCATGCCGATGCCCGCCGTTCTGGCCGCGACGGGCCCCTAAGGGGCCCGCGCCCTCGCTCCCGTGGTCCACGAGGCGCAATCGCGCCACGGCCGATCCCGACCCCCCCGGCCTCCGCCCGCGCGGGGCCGAAATCCGCCCGTTGTTGCGGCAGTAGAGGCGGTCCGGGTGGCGAACACCAGACGACCGCCGCCGGAAGGGGGCCCGCCGTGCCGACCGTCCAACTCTACGTCGACGGCTGCGACGTCTGTTTCGACCCTGCCCGTACCGAAAACGTCCGAGCGAACCTGGCCGCCGTGGGCGGCCGCACGTACCTCCTGCGGCCAGGGGACGCCGCGTCGCTCGGGCCGGCACCTGTGCTCGACGGACGCGGCTGTCTCGCCCTCCGGGCGCCGGGGGCATGGGGGGCTTGGGCCGCGACCGCCGTCGCGGCTGGCCTGCGGCGGCGGCCCGCTGCCGCCCTTGCCGCCATCGAGGACGGCGGTGGCCCGGCGGCGCTCGCCGGGGAGCTGGAGCGGCTGGTGGGGGAGGGGCTGACGCCGGGGGAGGCGCTGGCCCGGCTGCTGCCGGCCGGCGGCGGCATCGTGGAAGGCGCCCCTGCGGATTGGTGGCTGGTGCCGGGCGGGCCCCTGGCGGACGTGCGGGCGATGGCCCGGCCACGGCACGTGGTGGAGGGGGGCGGGCGCATTGGCGGCGAGTGAACTCGGAGACGCGCGGTTGGAGGCGCTGGGGGATGGGTGGCGCCTCCGGGCGGAGCACCCCCGGGGCGCGGGGATTCGGATCGAGGGACCCTGGGACTGGTCGGGGGTCACCTGCGTGGCGTGGGAGGCGTGGTCGGGGACCAACGCCCGGGTGCGAGTGACCGTGGAGCACGGGGAGCGGGGCCGCTGGGTGTTCTACTTCGTACCCAAGGCGGGTCTGCGGCTGTGCGCCGCGCTGCCCGCCGCCGACCTGCGCGTGCGTCCGCGCAACACCGCGCGTCCCGGCTACTTCACCTTCGGCGGCGGCCCGGACCCGGTCGACCTGGCGGATGTGCGCGCCCTCCGCTTCGAGTGGGACCAGGATGGCCCCCCGGCGGAACTGCGCATCCAGGGCCTGCGGGGGGCGGCGGCGGCCGTGGAGCCGGCCGTGCTCGACCCGCGGTCATGCGTCGACGCCTTCGGCCAGTGGACGGGGCTCGGCGGTGCCCCGCGCCCGGAGGCGGAGACCCGCGCGGCCTGGGCCGGCGAGGGAGCCGCCGGTGCGGCAGAACTGCCGCAGCGCAGCCGTTGGGGGGGCGACGCGCGGCACCGGCTGGAGGGGACGGGCCGCTTCCGCGTGGACCGGCTGGGTGCTAGTTGGTGCCTGGTGGACCCCGACGGGCATCCGTTCTTCTCCGTGGGGCCGGACTGCGTCAACCCGCACGCGGAGGGCCCGACAGGGGGGAAGGAGGGGCTCTTCGCCGAGGCGCCGTCGGGCGCGCGGCTCGACTTCTACGCGCGCAATCTCCGCCTGCGCCATGGGGCGGACGCGGCCGCCTGGGTGGAGACCACATCGCGCCGCCTCCGGGCGTGGGGCTTCAACACCATCGGCAACTGGTCGGCCGAGGCGCTCTGGACCGGGCGGGGGATGCCCTGGGTCGCCGGCCTGCGCGGGATCGAGCGGTGGTGCCACGACCTGCCCGACGTGTTCGATCCGGCGTTTGCGGGGCGTGCCGAGGCGGCCGTGCGCGACCAGGTCGCGCGGCACCGCGACGACGCCGCCCTCATCGGCTACTTCGTGGGCAACGAGCCCCTCTGGACGTTCCCCGGCGCCATCCACCCCTTCCAGACCGTGTTCGGCGGACGGCACCCCCACACGGCCGCCGCGGCGGTGGACTGGCTCCGGGGGCGGTACGACGGTCCGGCCGCCGCCGGCCTTGCGTGGGATCGAACCTACGGGTCGTGGGAGGACCTGCTGCGGGAGGGGCCGCCGGATCCGCGCGTCGGAACCGAGGCGCTCCGTCGGGACGCGGCGGAGTTCACCGGCGCGATCCTGGCGCGGTTCTACGGGGCCTGTTGCGGCGCGGTGCGCGCGCAGGACCCCGGGCGGCTGCTGCTGGGGGCGCGTTTTTACAGCGTGAGCATGCCGGAGCCGTACCTGCGGGCGTGCTCCGTCTTCGATGTCGTCTCCTTCAACTGCTACACCCGTGTACCGCCGGCGGAGGCGGTGGCGCGGATGCATGCCCTGACAGGCCGGCCGGCCCTGATCGGCGAGTTTCACTTCGGCGTCTGTGGTCGGGGCATGAGCGGCGCCTTGATCACGGTCGCGGACGACGCGGCGCGCGGCGAGGCCTACGCCGCCTTTGTGCGGTCGGCGGCGGCCGATCCGGCCGTGGTGGGGGCGCACTGGTTCCAGTGGGTGGATGAGCCGGTCACGGGGCGCTTCGACGGGGAGGACTACAACATCGGGCTCGTGGATGTGACCGACCTGCCGTACGCCGGGCTCGCCGCCGGGGCGGAGCGGGCACACCGGGAGATGTACCGGCTGCGGTTCGGGGGGTAGGGGGCCGCCGGTGCCGCTCTACTCCCTCGACAACCGTCCCGCCAGCGAAGCATCTCGCGGCGCGGACCGTTGCGCACACCTTGCCGCCGGGGCCTTGTCCACCGGGGGGACCGACGTCACGTCGCCGGCCTGTACGCCGGCAGCCGGGTCCTCTCTGCCCGCGGCGGCTCTCGGCCTCCACGGTCACATTCATGAGGCGGTCTTACGAACAGGCTCTTGGGTGGACTGCGTCGGCCGCACCCCCTGTATCCATCCGCGGCAGGGGGCGCGGGCTGCTCCCCGTGGTCCTGGAACGCGCCGCGGCCGGGGGGCTGCCGGCTGCCCGGCACACCGCCTGCGGGCGGTGGACGTGCCGGTCGGGTGAACGGCCTCCAGAGCCCGCGGGGGGTGCAGGGGAGGGGGGACGGGCATCATGGGGTGGGGGGGATGGACCCCGAACCGTCGCGGCCTCCTCCGCACCGCCGCCGCGTCCCTGGCCGCCGCCGCGCTGGGCGGGCTGGCCGCGGCCGGGTCCGCCGGCGCCGGCCGGCCGCGGCCGGCGGGGACTGCGGGGGGCGACGTCGCCGGAATCGCCGCGGACGAGTACCTCTCCGACCTGGCGGTCCGGCGGCTCTTCCGGGGGGCCGCGCTTGTCGCGCGCGGCGGCCGGGTGCTCCTCGGCAAGGGCTACGATTGGGCGGACATCGCGCATCGGGCGCCGAACACCCAGCATACGCGATTCCGCATCGCCTCCGTGACCAAACAGTTCACGGCGCTGGCCGTCCTACAACTGCAGGATCGCGGCCGGCTGGATGTCCGGGACCGCCTCTCCGCCTACCTGCGGTCCACGCCCCCGGCGTGGCGCCCGATCACCCTGCACCAGTTGCTGACCCACACCTCCGGCATCCCCGACTACTTCGGCCTTCCCGGATTCACGGCGATCGAAAAGCAGGCGGTGACCCCGGAGCAACTCATCGCGCTGTTTCGCGACCTGCCCCTCGACTTTCCACCGGGCACCCGCTGGAGCTACAGCGACTCCGGCTACGTCCTCCTCGGCCACATCGTCTCCCGGCTCACGGGACTCTCGTACGCCGGCTTCCTGCAGCGCCACGTCTTCGCACCGCTGGGGCTGTCCGGCACCGGATACGACGTCGACCACCCGTCGCCGCCGCGGCACGCCGCCGGATACACCGACTGGCACACGGTGGCGCCCTTCATCGACATCTCGGTGCTCTACGCCGCCGGCGCGCTGTATTCCACCGTGGGGGACCTGCTGCGCTGGGACCGGGCGTTGGCCGCCGGCTCCCCCGCGCTGCTCTCGGCGCGTGGCCTGCGGGAGGCGTTCACCCCCTACGTGTCCACGGGGCTGCCCGTGGCCCGCTCGGCCGCCTACGGCTACGGATGGTTCATCGGCACGGAGGGGGGGCGCCGCCTATACTCCCACGTCGGGGACATCAACGGCTTTGTGTCCTTCAACGGCTTCTTCCCCGACGACGGCCTGACGGTGGTGGTCCTCTCCAACCTGGAGTCCGCGCCGGACCCGGGGGATGTCGCGGCCCACCTTGCCGGCATCACGTTCGGTTACGCCGACTGCCGGGAACCCGCCGGGGCCTGCCCGGAGATGGCGTGAGGCGGCGGCCCGCTCGGCCCGCCGCGGTCCTGCTTGCGCGCCGCCGCGCGCGGGCGGCGTGGCGATGCCGCGCTGCGGGCGTGAGGGCGCCGCCCGGCCGTGCGGCGGTGGCCGCTGTCCGGTGCCTTGCTGCACGCCCCCGCGGCGCCTCAGTGCGGGCGCGTCCCGCCCGGCGGACCCGCGGGCGGGCGCGCCGCCGGCGCTGCGGAGCCGGGGGACGCCGGCGGAAGCAGCCACTTGGAGAGCAGCCGCGCATCCTCGGGGCCGTAGCCGGCCCGGCTGTAAAAGTCGAGCACGCCGAGATTGTCGCCGCGGACCATCAGGTTCACCTTCGGCGCACCCATGGCGCCCAGCCGTGCCTCCAGTGCCGCCAGCAGGGCGCGGGCGACACCGCGGCGGCGGTGCCCGGCATCCACGGCGAGGTGGTAGACCCAGCCGCGCCGCCCGTCCCAGCCGCCCATCACGGCCCCGACCACCGGCTCGTCCGGGGCGTCCGCCACAAGCAGCAGGTCCGGGTAATGGCGCCGCTGCAGGTCGATCTCTGCGCCGAGATCGTTCCAGGGGCGCGCGATCCCGGTCCGGACCCAGAGGTCGACGACCGCCTGCCGGTCCTCGGGGCGGTAGGCGCGGACCCCCTCGGGGGTCGGCAGATCGAGACGCGCGACCGCCGCTGCCGCCTCGCCGCTGCCCGCCGCGTGCCGCCGGTCCAGGGCCTGCTGCGCCAGAAACCAGAACAGGCGCCGTTCGAACAGGTCGTGCATCGCGTAGTAGGCGTGGCGCTCGAACTCGGCCGTGCGCCGCTCGTCCCAGCGCACCCCCGTGCGCAGCGCCTCCGGCCAGCGCGCCATCCGTACGGCGGGCGCACCGCCCTCCCCGACCAGGTGGTGGGTGTCCACCTCCGCCAGTCCCACCTTCGGGGGCAATTCCCCCGGGTCGGTGAGGCCGACGGGGGCGACGATGAGGAAGTACTGCACGCCCCGGAGGCGGTCCGGCGCTTCCCGCAGCCACGCCTGCAGATCGCTCCGGCTCTGCTTGGCGTCCGCAGCGCAGAGTTGCGCCACCTGCCGACGCTCCCCGCCCGCATCGCGCAGCAGGACGGTCCCGGGCGTGCGTCCCGGACGGATGTGCCGCAGGGTGGCCTGGGCGCTGCCGGGGCCGAGGCGGCGTGCCCGCAGTGTCGGGTCGGCGCTGTACCGGCCGAGGTCGGCCGCCGGCACCTCCCGCCAGCGGCCGGTGTCGCCGTCCAGCACCTCCAGCCTCACGGTCGATGCAGGCACCTCCTGCCAGGGCAGCGACGCGCGGCCGGTGCGGAAGCGGACGCCCAGGGCGTCGTGGCGGGGCCACCGGCGCCGCGAGCGGATGTCGGGGCGGGCGCCGGCTTCCAGCAGGGCGAACGAACACTCCAGATCGTGTGTCAGCACGCGGTAGGCGGCCCACTTGAGGACGAAATGCTCCAGGCTCTCGTTGCCGGGCACGCCTTCGACGCGGGTGTATGGGGGCAGGTGCCGCCGCCTCCTCGTCCGGACGGATGTCGCCATCCTACCGCGTCCGAAGGCAAAAGAGGGGGCTGTTTCCGTGGGGGGGGGTGGCGCGAGGGGTGCGGAGATCCCCGCCGCCCCCCGTCCCCCCGGTGGTCCAGCGCCTGGGGTCCGGACCCGATCGGCGGCAGTTACCCGACCCTCGCCGCCGGCGCACTAAACACCGCGCGACGACCACACGAAATGGGTAAAGCGGCTTGTTTCTGACGGCAGGCTTACCGAAAGGTGACGATTGTCTTGCAACAGCTCCGTGTCGCGACCAAGCTGCTCGGGGGATTCCTGGCCGTCATCGTGGTCTTCGTCGGCGCGGCCCTGTACTCACTCTCCCGCCTCAGCGCCGACAACGCGAACTACCGCCATCTGATCGACGTGACCGAGGCCGCGGCGGTGGGCGGCGTCAAGCTGCAGCGCGACGCCTTCCAAGCCATGTCCGATATCCGCGCGCAGGTTCTGACCGGCAACGCGGGTTCCTACAACCAGGCTGTCGCCGACCTCCAGACCCAGCTCGGCGCGGCCCTCGGGCTGGTGACGGACGCCGCCGCCCGCACGGACCTCCTCACCGCCTCGACCAAACTGCAGACGCTCCTGAAGGAGGCGGCGAACGTGCACGCGCTCGCCGCCTCCGGCAACCGGACAGGCGCGGAGCAGGCCCTGAACGCCATGCGGACCGACGAGCAGGCGGCCAATGCGGAACTGACCTCCTACGACCGGCTCCTGGAGGGCCGCATCCCGTCCGAGGTGGCGCACGACGCCCAGTCGGCGGCGGCAGCCCAGCGCCTGCAGATCATCCTCGCGGCGGTTGCCGGCCTCGGGGGCATCGGATTTGCGCTCTTCCTCTCGCGATCGATCACCCGGCCCCTGACCGTCGTCGTGGCGGCGATGCGGCGGCTGGCGGAAGGGGATCTCTCGCTGAAGCGGCTGGAACTGGCCGGCCGGGATGAAATCGCCGAGTTGGCCCGCTCCTTCGACGCCATGCTGTCCTCGCTGCAGAACGTGGTGCGCCGCGTCCTGGACGCGAGCCAGCAACTCGCCGCCGCGAGCGAGGAACTGACCAGCAGCGCCGACCAGAACGCCCAGGTGGTCCAGCAGGTGGCGCAAACCATCACCCAGATCGCGGACGGTGCCACCACCCAGACCCGCAGCGTCACCGAGACCGCCCGGGCGGTCTCGGTTCTTAAGGATGCCATCGCCCGCATCGCGCGAGGAGCCGAACAGCAGGGCACGGGCATCGCGGAGGCGGGACGCGACGTGGGCGAGTCGGCCTCGGCGGTGGGGCAGGTGGCCGCCAACTCGCAGGAGGTCTCGGCCGTGGCGGTGCAGGCCCTGGCCTCGGGTAAGGAGGGCGGGGAAGCGGTCAAGGCCACCGTCGTCGGCATGGAGCGGATCCGCGGCACGGTGTTGCAGACCGCCCAGAAGGTCCAGGAACTCGGCGCCCACTCGCAGCAGATCGGCGAGATCACCCAGGTCATCAGCGACATCGCCGACCAGACCAACCTCCTGGCCCTCAACGCCGCGATCGAGGCGGCGCGCGCCGGGGAGCACGGCAAGGGCTTCGCGGTCGTCGCCGACGCGGTGCGCCAGTTGGCGGAGCGGTCGAGCAAGGCCGCCAAGGAGATCTCGCAACTGATCGGCAGCATCCAGGGCGGTACGCAGGCGGCCGTCGACGCGATGCAGCAGGGGACCCAGGAGGTCGAGAAGGGCGCCGAACTCGCCGGCCAGGCGGGCGGCGCGCTGCAGGAGATCCTGGCGGCGATGGAGCGCACCCGGGGCCAGGTGGTGGGCATCGCGCAGGCCGCGGACCAGATCGCGAAACGGGCGGCGCAGGTGACGCGGACGATGGAGACCGTTAGCGCGGTCACGGAGCAGAACACGGCGGCGACCCGAGAGATGACCGAGTCGGCGGACCTGGTCCATGCCTCGGTGCAGCAGGTCGCGGCGACCTCCCAGCAGTCGGCCGCGGCCGCCGAGGAGGTATCCGCCTCGGCCCAGGAGATGAGCGCCTCCACCGAGGAGATCGCCGCCTCCGCGACTTCCCTCGCGCGCATGGCCCAGGAGCTCCAGGCGGTCGTGGCGCACTTCCGGATGGCGGCATAGCCGGCCCCCCGTGCGCAGGGCCCGGATTTCCGGGGAGAGGCGCCCCCGGCGCGGGCGCGGCGGGGCCCCATCACGGCGGCATCGGCGGGGTGGGTGGCGGGGCCGCCCGCCGCCCTGCCGGCGCCGTACCGACCTTGCCCGCCGGACGGGGGCTTGGACGGCGTCCGCCCTCCGCGCCCCGGCAGGCGGCGGCCGCCGGATGTGTAACCCCCGCCCATCGGGGGGTGTCCCGAGTGCGGCGCGTGGCGCTCGGTCCGGAGTGGTTCCATGGTGCGGTCTCCGTGCAGCGGGGCGACGGGTGGATCCAGCCCTGGCGCATTCCGGTGGAGGATTTCGAACTGTTCCCCCCGGACGGCATCGGCGGCACGGCCCGCCGACCGGCCGGGGTCCGGCTGGGCCTCTTGTCCGACACCCGCGTGGTGGAGGTCGGCCTGGCCCCCTCGGACATGGCCCTGGCGCTCGACTGCGTGATCGACGACGAGCTGGCGGCGACGTGCCGTGTTCCGCCCGGTGCCGATCGCGCCTCTTTCGCCGATCTCCCGCCCGGGAACAAGCGCATCGAGATCTACCTGTCCCAGCAGTGGCCCGTGCGGCTGACCGGCTTCGCCGTCGAGGACGGGGCGGCGGCGGCGCCGGTCGCGTCGGGACGGCCGCGCTGGATCACCTACGGCAGTTCGATCACCCACAGTATCGATGCGGCGAGCCCGGCCCAGACCTGGCCGGCCCTGGTGGCGCGCCGCAACAGGTGGGACCTCACCTGCCTCGGTTTCGGAGGCAACTGTCACATCGAGCCGATGGTCGCCCGCATGATCCGGGACCTCCCGGCCGACATGATCTCCCTCTGCCTCGGCATCAACGTCCAGGGCGGCGGCAGCCTTTCCGCCCGCACGTTCCGCCCCGCGGTGCTCGGCTTCGTGCAGATCGTGCGTGACGGCCACCCCGGGGTCCCGATCGCGGTGATGTCCCCCATCCTGTCGCCGCCCCGCGAGACCAAGCGCAACGCCGTCGGCCTGTCCCTCGCCGACATCCGCGCGGAGATCCGGGAGGCGGTCGCGGCCTTGCGCCGCCGCGGTGACACCGGCGTGCACTACGTCGACGGTCCCGAGGTCTTCGGGGAGGCGGAACTGCCGCACCTGCCCGACCAGCTGCATCCCGACGCCGAGGGCCAGTACCTGCTGGCGGCCAACTTTCAGCACGTGGTGGTCGAGCGCGTGTTTGGGCAGCGCCGGTAGGGGTGGGGGGAGGGCTGGGGGCCATGGCCGGTCCGGAGTGCCGGCGCTGCTTCGGCGGCGGTGATGAACTGTACGCGGCCTACCACGACACCGAGTGGGGCCGGCCGGTGGTGGAAGAGCGGCGCGTCTTGGAGTTGATCTGCCTGGAGGGCTTCCAGGCGGGGCTGTCCTGGCTGACGGTCCTCCGGACGGTGGCGGGTCCGCCGCCCCGCGCCCGCCCGGGTCCCCGCACGGCGCACGGGGAGTTGCGCTCAGTGCACCAGTTCCACCCGGCCGCCACCATCCCCGGGTCGGTACTCCCCGCGGAAAGCGTCGTCCGGTGCGGGCAGTGGCAGGCCGGCTTCGAGATGCGGCTGCCCGTGCTCCCGCTCCCCCGCCCTCCAGGCGGGGCGCACGCCGCAGATCTCGGCCGTATCGCGGTCCAGGGCCACCAGGTCCTCGCGGCCGATCTCCGCCAGCGAGCGGCGGCCGAGGGCCTGCGCGACGCAGGTCATCTCCGCCTTCACCGAAAGCAGGTAGTTGGCGACGTTGTGCGCCGCCCGGCCGACGTGGAGCCGCCCCTTGAGGCGCCTGGGCCCGCTCTGCAGCAAGAGCTGGTAGGGCGGCTCCCCGGGGAGGGCCTTCTCCGCCTGGTCGCACAGTAGGGCGATCACCGCGGCCGTGCCGATGTACACGGCGTCCGCCCCTAGGGCCATGGCCTTGAGGAAGTGGCCGGGCGTGCGGAGTTGGCCCGCAGCGATCAGGGTGACGGCGTCGCGGCGGTTCCGCGCGCGGAGGTGCCGGTCCGCGCGGACGATCGCGTGTAGCGTGGGCAGTCCAACGTCGTCCTGGAGGACCGTCGGCCCGCCGTGGGTGCCGCCCTCGGCGCCGTCGACGGCGACGAAGTCGATGCCGCCCTCCAGAAAGACGTCGAGGTCGCCTTCCAGGTAGTCCGTCGCCCCGATCTTTACCCCCACCGGCACGGGGAAGCGGCGCTTCAGATCGCGGATCATCTCGACGACGGCCTCCGGACTGTCGATGCCGGTGAACCGGGTGGCGATCTCGCCGTGGCGGCCGGCCTCCAGGCCGTACACCTCGCGCATGCGCGGCCCGACGAGCCCGGCAGGCGTGACCATGGCGGCGGCCGCCTGTGCGCCCTGCCCGAACTGGACCTCGATGGCGTCCCCGTGGTGGAGCAGTTCCGGGCGGGACATGGTGCCGTTGGGCCACAGGCCGCGGTGGTGTTGCAGGATGAGGCGTTCGGCGGCGTCGCGCTCCTCTTGCAGATACGATTCCCCGGAATTGGTCGCTGTGCCCGCGGCGTTGGCGCCGAGCGCCAGGGCGACCTTCGCCGGTACGCTGAGGGCGCCGCCGAAGGACATGCCGCCGATCAGCACGGGCATCTCCACCCGCAGGGGCCGCTGCGCCGCGGGGCCGACGACGGCGGCCGTGCCGATCTCCACCCCCTGCGGCGTCGGTAGGCGGGGGGTCACGAAGACGGGCTGGAAGAGCAGCTTCTCCCATGGGGAGAAGTGCAGCGGCGTGCCCATCGGCCGCGACAGGGGCCGCCCCTGTGCGGCGCGGAGCAGGGTTTCCCCGAAGGACTCCAGGCCCATGCGGCGCACAACGCCGAACATGCTGAAGAGGTTTTCGGTGTAGCGGTTCCGCAGGAAGCGACGCATCAGGACGTCCATCCCGGCGTTCAGCAGCGCCACCGCGATCCGGCGCAGTGCGGCGAGCGCCAGGAGCGTAAAGACGGCCAGGGCGGCCAGAGCGCCGAGGAAGACGGACAGCCACAGCGGCATGTGCGATCCCCCCCTCGTCCTGCGGGCCTCCACCCAGGATGTCCGCAGGGGCCGACGGGCGATGCGGGAGTCGGGAACGCCTCGGGTCTCCCGGGCACGCGTGCCGTTCCCGAGCGCCCGGCCCCCGGCGCCGTGCCCCGCCCGTCGTTCAGTCCAGGGTGAGGTGGACGGGCTTGGCTGCATCCCCGGCCGCGCGGTCGAGTTCCAGGGACTTGCGGCGGAGTTCGTCGGCGTCCAGCAGCCCCCGTTCGATCAGGAGTTCGATCAGGCTGGCGATCGCCAGCGTGTTTCGGTAGTCCACCTCCTGCATGTCCGCGAGTCGTGCCCCGAACTCGACCTCGTTCCACTGCACCGACATATGCCGACCACCCCTGCCGTCCCACCCACTTTGCGTCCGGTGGCGTTTGGTTGCTATCCTTTCCGCCGGAACGCATCCGCATACGCCGGGGGGGCGGGGTACTTGGCAAGGACGGCCCCTGGTCCGGGTTGGACGCTCACCAGTCACGGCCCAGAGGAAACATCGGCGCTGGGCCGGCGGCTCGGCGCGGCGGCACGCCCCGGAGACGTGCTCCTGCTCTCCGGCCCGGTCGGGACCGGTAAGACAGTGCTGGCGGGGGGGATCCTCGCGGGTCTCTGCGTGCCGGGCCCGCACCCGAGCCCCACGTTCACCATCGTGCGCGCCTACCGCGGCCGCCTGCCCGCGGCGCACGTGGACCTCTATCGCCTCGATGGCGGTATTGACGCCGAGGGGATCGGACTCGATGACATCCTCAGGGAGGACGGCGTCGCGATCGTGGAGTGGGCGGAGCGCCTGGGCGCGCTCGCCCCGGTGGATGCCCTGCGCCTCCGGCTGGCCCGGCTCGGGGCCAGCGACGAGCGGGAGATCGAACTCGTCCCGGGCGGGCCCGCAGCCGACCGCCTCCTTGCCCTGGTCCGCCACCCGGACGCCTCGGGTGGCGGGCAACGATGATCGTGCTCGGCCTGGACGCCTCGGCGGGTGGGGCAGGTGCCGCCATCGCCGACGCCGACGGATTGCGCGCCATGGCTTGGGCGGGTCGGGGTGCACGACCGGCCGCATCGCTGCTGGCCTTGGCCGGACGGGCGCTGGAGGAGGCCGGCATGACGGCGCGGGACCTCCGGGGGATCGCCGTGACGGTGGGGCCCGGCTCGTACGCGGGCGTGCGCGCCGCAGTGATGACCGGCAAGGCCCTCGCCCATGCCGCGGGGCTGCCGTTGGCGGCGGTTGGCTCGCTGGAGACCCTGGCCCGCGCCGCGGGGCCCTGGCCGGGGGTGGCATGGGCCGCCATCGACGCCCGGCGCGGTCGCGTGTATGCAGCCGCCTACCGCTGGGAGGCGGGGTGCACCCGGGTTCTGTGGGACGCCGCGCTCCTGGAGCGGTCGGTGTTCCGGGACGCCGTCGCCGCCTCGGGCGCGGGTCCCCGGCTGCTGGTCGGGACCGGCGTCTCCGCGGAGGACGTGGATGCCCTGGGCGGCTCCGCCGCTGGCGTATGGCTCGGCGCGCGCGGTGCGCCGGCGGCCATGGCGGGCGCGGTAGCCCTGCGCGGTCGCGAGCGGCTCTCGGCGGGGGAGGCCGATGATCCCATCGCGCTGCTCCCCCTGTACGCCGGGGAGCCCGATATCGGCCGGGCGCCCCGGGTCCCCGGCCGGGACGGCCCTGCGCGCGGTTGAGCCGGCCCCGGCCCGGGCGTACACTGATGCATCGTGGCGGCGGCCGTCGGCCCCGCGGCCGTGCTCGAAAGGACGGGTGGCGGGGTGGCGGTCCAGCAGGTTCCGGAACCCGTGCGCTTCGTCGACATGGAACTGCGCCATCTGGGCGCGGTGATGGAGATCGAGCGGCGCTCGTTCCCCACACCCTGGTCGGAACGGGCATTTATCTCCGAACTTACGCAGAACGCCTACGCGCATTACATCGTTGCGCTCCGCGGGCAGCGCGTGGTCGGGTATACCGGGATGTGGCTCATCCTGGACGAGGCGCACGTCACCAACATCGCCATCCACCCGGGCGAGCGCGGTCGGGGTCTGGGGGACGCCGTCCTGCTGGAACTGGAGCGGCGCGCGGAGGAACACGGGTGCACGCGCATGACGCTGGAGGTGCGGCCGAGCAACGCCGTCGCGCAGGCGCTCTACAGAAAGCACGGCTTCGTGTCGCGCGGGCTCCGCCCGGGCTACTACAGCGACACGCACGAGGACGCCGTCATCATGTGGAAGGACGACCTCAACCCCAGAAAGCTGGGGCAGTGAGCGATTCGCTTCCCGCCCAAGGGGTTTATGGCGGTCGCGAGTGACCTGGAGTGACCTGGAGAGCTGTGGACAACCCTTGTGAACGCAGTGTCATGTCTGCAACATGTCTGCAGGTCAGGGAAGGTCAGGGCGGCAGGGATGCTCCGGGTCACTCGGTGATACCCGGTATCACTGGAGCCCGGTTTGTGCTATACTCACCTGCGCGGTTGCGGGCGCGTTTGGTGCGTCGGGCCTGCTGGCGGCACCGGTTCTCGGTGCAGGACTGGCAGGCGCAGGTGTTGGTGCGGCACAGTGGATTGGGAAACACACAAACGACATGCACGTTCTACCCACGAAGGCGGCCGTGACTACTGCAACGTCTAAGGTATCGCATTTTGCAAAACAGGTTGAGAGCGCGGGAAGTAGTGTCCTCCATCATGTGCTAAATGTTCTCGGGTTCCACGGAAAGCTACCGCCGAAGCCCGCCTCGATGACGCAGGCGCATTACAAGAAAATGCTTAACCAAGCCGCCTACCTCGAATCCCACCCGAACGCACAAATCACAGCGCACAGGGCGGCAGGGCACCCGACGCCCACGCAGGGGCGCGTCGCCACCGTGTGGCAGGGTGTCAAGCGTGCGAAGGGGACCGCGCAGAAGGGCAAGGCCGCAGCGCGCACGCAGGAAGTGCGGGCGATGGTCGATACCTGCGGTGACGGTCTAATTGGCACCCGCGACCGCGCACTGTTGTTGGTGGGCTTCGCAGGCGCGTTCCGCCGCTCGGAACTTGTGGGGCTGGATGTGGACGACCTGGACTTTGGGCGCGACGGTCTGACCATCACCATCGGCGCTCCAAGACCGACCAGGACGGCGCAGGGCAGCGCATCGGCGTTCGCGTCCGCAGACCTGCCCTGTGCGGTCCCTGCAGGCGTGGGTCGAGGCGGCGGGCATCGGAAGTGGTCCGGTGTTCCGCTCAGTGGACCGGCACGGTAACGTCGCAGGCGCACGCCTGAGCGATAAGGCGGTTGCCCTGGTCGTCAAGCGGTGCGCCGAAGGGGCAGGGCTTGACCCTAAGGAGTACGCCGGGCACTCGCTGCGCGCGGAACTCGCGACGGCAGCCGCCGAAGCGGGCGTTGCAGAGCGGACGATCATGGCGCAGACTCGGCACAGGAGCCTGCCGATGGTCCGCCGCTACATCCGCGCTTGTTCCGGGAGGGCGCCGCTGCAGAAGTTGGGCTGTGACAGACGCGGGCGGGTGGCAGGGGGCGAAGAAGGCGACCATACCAACATGAAGGGGTGCTGAAGTCACGGATGTACGAATGTACTGTACCCACGACGTCGCTCAGGCTGGGAAAGGCCACGCCTGTGCGCGTGACGATGCGGCCAGGCGGGTCTCCGCGCCAGTCGGCGCCCCACACCGACCCGGGGGCCGAACGTCTGGGCAGGTGAGTGCCCGATGGCTGCCGCGGACGGACCGGAGAAGGCAACTGCCCAGCACCCCCGGGACGGGGCTGCTGAGCAGTTACCTTCGGTCTTCGGTCATCCGTTCGATCCCTGGGACGGCTCTGCGAAAGGCACTTTGGCCGAGGCGGATCAGAACGCTTGCTCCCCTGAGTTGGCGCGCCATGCCCGGCGTACAGGGGAGTGACCGCGATGGGGACCGTGGCCTACCTGGGGCGCTTCCACCCGGGGATGGTCTTGGTGACTCCGGCAGTGGTACACGCGCTGATGGTGCTGCAGAAGGACCGGATGTCACTCCTCTCCCGTCACCAGTGCGGTGACTGGGGCAATCTGGGCGACGACGACAAGGAGAGCAACGCGGTCTCGCGCAATTGCTCGGGGGTCAGGGCGGCGCAGAACTTGTCGGCAACTCTGTCTTGACCCGTCCGATGTAGCGCGCTTGCCGAATGCCGTGGTGTACGAGTTCCGAAATCTTGTGCTCGACCCTGGGCCGCACCCGGTAGTCGGCCTTCCAGG
>Ga0080006_1103256_pt1 | contig 17193 bp, 15 predicted proteins | sample RS3BMetagenome_FD_69209 | JGI IMG/M metagenome (GOLD analysis project Ga0080006, IMG submission 69209) | Ferric oxide microbial mat and aquatic microbial communities from Rainbow Spring, Yellowstone National Park, USA - RS3B (SPADES... ... | reverse complement strand
GAGCCGCCGGTGACGACACGTCGTTGCCGTACTGGATCGTGTTATGAGGATCCGAGACAGATACGAACATGGCCAACTCGGGGTGGTTCGCCGGAACAAAGCCGATGAAAGACAGATTATAACGATTTTGATAGTAACCGCCGTGTCCGTTCGGGATGTTGGCGGTCCCGGTCTTGCCTGCCACCTCATATCCCGGGACAGCCGCCGCCGTGTCGATCCCTTGCGTGACATCTTGCACCATGATATCCGACACTGTCTTCATGATTGACTGCGGCGCTACCTGACGAACCATGCGCGGTGCTCGATAGTATACGATCTTGCCGGATGGACTCACCACTTTTTGCACCACGTACGGCGTCAACAACTTGCCCCCGTTGGCGACCGCATCCACTTCCTGAATTTGCTGGATCGGCGTCACGGAAATCCCTTGCCCAAAGGTCATCGTCGCAAAGTCGACAGGGTTCAGATTGGCGAGTGGGTAGCGGATCGAGTCCCCTTCACCAGGCAAATCGATGCCCGTTGGCTGATCCATACCGAACTGATGAATATAGTGATAGAGAGTCGCTTCACCTTCCGCCTGGCCGATGTGAATAAAACCCACGTTGCTCGATAGGAGCATGGCCTCGCGATACGTGATGCGACCCCAACCCCACGGTTGCCAATCATGGATGGGCACGCCGCTGACATAGTCGACGCCAGACATATAGGTCTGATTCAGGTTGATCGAGTGAGTGGCCAAGGCACCGACCATGGTGACCAGCTTAAAGGTCGACCCCGGCTCAAAGGGGGCCGAGATGGCCCAGTTGGTGTCGAGCGTCGACGAGGGAAACGTCCAGTAGTGATTCGGATTGAAATTCGGCAAGGTCGCCATCGCCAAAATGGCCCCCGTGTTCGGATCGGCGACGATGATCACGGCGTGCTGAGGCGTAAACCGCTTCTTGATGACGGCCAGTGCCTGCTCCGCGTAGTGTTGGATTGATGCGTCTATCGTGAGGTACACACTGTCGCCATTGGCCACGGGCTTTGTCACGATCGGATGAAAGGGGAGGGGATTTCCGGCAGCATCCTGCTGAAAATACTGCTCGCCCGGCGCTCCCTGCAAGTACCTGTTGTACTCCAGCTCGATGCCAGCGACCCCTTGCCCGGCTTGATCGTCAAAGCCGATGACTTCCGAGGCAAAGCGCCCGCCGGGATAGATGCGGTCATAGATCTTGTTGGTGCTGACGTCCGTGCTCAGATTCAGTCTCGCAAAGAGTTGGAGGATTTGGTCCCTGCGCGCAAGCGGGACATTGACCAACGTCGGATAAACCTGCACCCAGGGCCCGTCTGTACGCTGCAGTTGACCCGCGATAAAAGACTCGTTGGCGCCGGTGATTTGGGCAATCCCGGTGGCCAATCGGCTCATGGCCGCATGACCGGCGGACTGGATTCCAGGTAAGTACAAATCGATGTTGTAGGCTGGCATGTCAAAGGCGAGGCGATCCCCGTTGGCGTCGTAAATCGCTCCGCGCATCGGGACGATCTCGGAGACGGCATCCCACTGACTGAGTGCAGCGCTGCGCAAGGCCTTTACGTCCGCCTCTTGCACATAACTGATGCGTGTGATCAGCACCGCCAACAAAGCGACAAAGCCAACGCGCAGGGCGTTCGAGCGCTTCTTGCTATGCGCCCCGTTCAATGTGAGCTCGACCCGACGACCACCGGCGTGGCCGGTGACATATGCAAGATGTTCGTGGCGATATTGAGAATGCGCGTCGGCGACGACAGTTCATAGACGATCGACTGCAGCGAGGCATCTCGGGTCACATCGTGCGACAGCGTCGATTGCATGGCCTGAATTTGATAGTTCTCCGCGACCATGGTCGCGTAGCGGCTGACCAGAAACAGCGCAATGCCCATGCACAACAGGAGCGTGAGGATGAGTCCAAATCGATCGCGAGTCCGTGCGCGCTCGACCGCGCTGGCCCGGACCGCGTGAGATCGCTCGACTGCCCCTTGGGTCTTTGGTTCCAGTACTTGCTCTTTAGGTAATGTATATTGTCGCGCAGGATCCAGTGCCATCATATCCATTCCTCTCTCTCATAGACAACCAACAAAGAGTGCACAAAAGCTATGCAATGCCATAGTCAGTCACTTCACAGCCGTTCGGCCACACGCATCTTGGCAGAGCGTGCGCGTGGATTCCCTTCCACTTCTTGCGCCGTCGGCTCAATCGGCTTGCGCGTCACCAGTCGCAACGTCGGCACTTTGTGGCACGTGCAGACGGGTTGTCGAGGTGGGCAGGTACAGGGCCTGACCGCTCTCGCAAAGGCCTGCTTCACCGCCCTGTCTTCGAGCGAGTGGAACGAGATCACCGCGATTCGGCCGCCGGGAGCCAGTACATCGGGCAGCCGCTCCAGTACGTCTGCGAGCACGTCGAGTTCACGATTGACCGCTATGCGCAGGGCCTGAAACGAACGTTTTGCCGGGTGCGGGCCATCACGCCGCGCACTCGCGGGGATCGCCGCTTTGATCAAGTCCACGAGCTGCCCCGTTGTGTCAAGCGGTGTCAAGACCCGCTGTCGAACGATGAAGGCGGCAATTCGACTGGCCCACTTCTCTTCGCCGTACTCCCTCAAAATCTGAGTGATTTGCCGCTCCGGCAATTCAGCGAGAAGGGTCCGCGCCGACGTGCGCTGTCGCCGATCCATCCGCATGTCCAGAGGCGCGTCATGCTGGTAGGAGAAACCGCGCTCTGCCTCATCCAGTTGCACAGAGGATACGCCGAGGTCCATCAGCAATCCGTCCACGCGAGCGACACCGATGTCGGACAAGACGTCGGCTATCGCGGCAAAATTAGCTCGTTTGACGACCAGTCGCCGTCCATACGCACGCCCCCAAATCTCCGCGTGAGCGATCGCTCGCTCATCCTGATCGATGCCGATGACGGTCCCATCTGGGGCGCACGCAGCAAGCAGCCGTCGTGTGTGCCCGCCCCCGCCCATCGTCGCGTCGACGAACACGCCACCCGCCCGCGGATTCAGCGCCATAACAGCCTCGCCGGGCAACACCGTCTCGTGCACAAACAACTCGCTCACTGCCGCACCTCCACACCGCGTCTACAGATCCAGATCCATGAGCCCACTGGCGAGATCGCCAAATGAGTCCGCCGCATCTGCAGCATACGATGTCCACTTCTGCTGATCCCAAATCTCCATGCGCGCCCCAACCCCGATCACAACGCACTCTTGGCTGATCCCGGCGTACTCGCGCAATGTCGCCGGCAACACGACGCGCCCTTGCTTGTCCAAGTCGCATTCCGCGGCGCCGCTCATGAAAAACCGAATGAACTGACGGGCATCCTGACGGGTCAAGGGCATTGACCGCAGCTTTTCCTCCACTACACCCCATTCTTTACGAGGGTACACGAACAGGCACTGATCGAGGCCGCGAGTGACAACAAACGCAGCGCCAAGCTCCTCGCGGAACTTGGCAGGAATGGTGATGCGCGCCTTGTCGTCCAGGCTGTGCTGAAATTCCCCCATGAACACGCGCATCCACCCCACTTCCACTCTACTCGGCCCCACATTGCCCCACTTTACTCCACTTTCATGACTTATTCGCGTGCAAACGCAAAAATCCTGCCTTCTCTCACGAGAATGACAGGATTATTTTTAAAAACCTCGACAAGGTTACAGGTTACCAGTTCAAGATCGCCACTTGGTCCATCTGCGGATGGCACGCCGCTAGAGACTGCAGCCAGGCCGTGCCATACAAGGTGATCAGGGAAAGCGGCGACAGAATCCGTTCCTGTTCGTGCGCATCAGGCATTAGCCAGGCCATGATCAGCTCGTGGGCGCGGACCTCCTCCGAACGTCGGCGCCGAAGCGCGCTGGCCGTCTTGGCGGACAGTCTGGACAGTGAGTGTTCGACGGACCGCGCAGTCTTGCGGAGTGACCTCTCCATCGAGGGATCGATAGCCAAAAAATAGTCTCGCTGCGAGGCCAGCAGAGACTCGGCGGCATCGGACAAGTGAGCGATGACCTCGGAGACACTCGGCGCGATATCCTGCGCGAGGTAACCCGGAAGCCACCCGGGAGCGAGTGCCACGTCCCGCGATACCCCGAATGATTCCAGCGACCGCGCCACAAACTGAGGAATCTGCAGGGCCCGCGCACGTACAATGAGCGGCGGCACCTTTCTTCCGGCAGCCGCGAACACGGGCCTCATCATCCCGTGGTAGGCCACTTCGGCCGCGCCCCCCACGTAGGCAAGGACCGGCAACAGCGTGTCTTGCGTCACGGGACGATAGAGAACGCCTGCAGAAAAGTCCTCAGGGTGAGCAGCGAGTCTTGACCTGAGCCCCGCGATCGGCATCCGGGCCAACGTGTCGCGCAGTGCCAAAGCGTCCGCGTCATCCGTGAGGTCGATGGCGTGGCGCAAGCCCTGATCCAACAGATACAGCAGGGTATGGCGGTCGTGGATCTCCACTTGCGGGGTGAAGCCCGCTTCGCGAACAGCCTGTGCCCCTTGCACTGCGGCCGCGTGAAACGCCAGTGGAGCGGCAAGGACGTGTTCGAACGCAGACCGCATGAGTGCACGCAATTCTGGCCGCAAAGGATCGACGACGAGAATGGGCAAGTCCTTCAGCCAAGTCGATAGCAACCGGGCAAACCCGGTCGCCATGTCTGTTCCCTCTTGATAGGCGCTCGCCACCGCAGTCAGAACATCGTCCCGATATAGGCCATCCGGCAACTCTGCCGCCAGTTCACGCAGCAATCGCTCGCGGTCCCGCCCGCTGAGGCGGTGACGTCCGACTGGAGTGCGTAGCAAAGGCCGGTCGCGCAACGACGCGCGCGCGACCGTGCCATACCGCGTCACATACGAGGCCGAAGCAACTTCCTCAAAGTCATGATCTTCCGAGGCCACCCAGAACACGGGAACGACGGGGCGACCCAAGGCGGCTTCGTACTGTTTGGCGAGAGCCACCGCAGACACAGCCTTGTACAAGGTGTAGACCGGCCCCACAAACAACCCAGCTTGCTGGCCGGTAACCACCGTCAGACAGCCAGGCATGGACAGCTTGGCCAAGAGCGGCTCGGTCTGTTCCTCGACACCGAGTTCACGAGCGTACGTCGCGAGGGCAGACACCAGTTCGGCCCGACGCGACTCATCATAGAGATCATCCAAGTCACGAGCCCGATTTGCCGGAAAGTCTGGGTCTTGTACATCGTAGTCGTACAGAGATCGGACGCCAGGCTCCCCGCGTAGATAGGCATCTGCCAGATCGTTGCCTGTTAGCTTGCGTTCACAGTGAATTTCCATACCCTCTTTAACCCCTCGCAGGCGAACCCGTCTTTGCAACACGGAACCCTCGCCAAATCAACCTCGCTGGTTCCCGCCCGCCATCGCAACGCCAACCGCGGTCAGGCATAGGCGCGAGCGTAGGACCCTGGTGGCTGTGGTGTACCTCCGAGTTCCCGGATCGCTTGATGGCCCCAGTGTGGATTGCGCAAAAAACCCCGCGCCACCGCGACCGCATCGGCCTGACCGGACTGCACCACATGCTCCGCGAGATGCGCATCATCGAGCATTCCCACGGCGATGACCGGAACCCCTGCCGCCGCCCGCACCACCTGAGCCAGCGGAACCTGATACCCAGGGTAGACGGCAGGCGCCACAGGCACGTTGCCGCCTGAACTGACGTCAATCACGTCCACCCCGTCGCGCGCGAACTCGGCTGCAAATGAAGCCGCCTCGTGCACATCGTAGCCACCGGGATCGTACTCGGTCGCCGAGATGCGAATGCCTACGGGTGTCGCACCAGCCTCCGCTCTGACCGCCGCAATGATCTCACGGGTCAACCGCATCCGGTTGACCAAACTGCCTCCATACTCATCCGTACGGTGATTGGACAGCGGCGACAAAAACTGATGCAAGAGATAGCCGTGAGCCGCATGGATTTCAAGGAAATCAAATCCAGCCTGGATGGCACGTCGCGCAGACCGGACAAAGGCCTGGACGATGTCTTGCAGATCACTGCCCGCGAGTGCCCGCGGAGACGCATAGCGGTCACTGAAAGCCTGCGCCGATGGCGCCACAATCTCGCCGGGGACGTCCGCCTTGCGACCCGCGTGAGCCAGTTGGATGCCGATCTTGGTCCCGTACTCATGCGCGAACTTCGTGATGCGTGCGAGTTTCTCGGTGTGCTCGTCGGCGTAAAGGCCGAGATCGCGTGTCGAAATGCGACCGCGCCCCTCCACAGCCGACGCCTCGACCATCAGGAGGCCGGCTCCGCCGAGCGCCAGTGATCCGTAGTGAACCTGATGCCAGTCTGTCGGACTGCCCGACTCTTCCGCCATATACTGGCACATGGGTGACACGACGATGCGATTCTTCAGTTCAAGCGTACCCACTTTCCAGGAGTCCAACAATGATGCCATAGCAAATACGCCTCCTTGCACGAGAATGAGGTTCCGTGTAAAACTCACACGGCAACCCCATCTACTATACAAAACGAAGTCACTAATGTAAAGTTACACTACAATTGGTGTGGGAAGGATCCCACCCCAAACTGGGCAAGGCAGCCCACGTTGCCCTCTGCCCGTCGCCCTTACTCGTGGCGCTTGCTCGCCGACACGATCTCCGCGGCCTTGGTCAATTCGCGAATGATATCGACCTTCCACTGATCTGCAAACAGCCTGGCCTTGATGTAGGCCTCTCCCGCTTGCCGGGAACTGTACTGAGGCGGAAGGCGATTGAGCGCAATGGCCAATATGTCATTCTGACATATCTCACACTGGCATCCTGAATACCCTGCCACAAAGATGTCTTGCAACGAATGCTTGGCAATCTCCTCCATGACATTGAACACCACAAGCAGTTCCCCCTTACGAATCACACTGTGCGGCTGATCATGTATACGCGCACGCCCTGTACAGGCTGTCGCTTCTCTCTCCATTCTATCAGAAACTGCTGTTTCTGCGTACAATCCATTGGTCAAGTCCAATCCTGACGAGCGTCTTTGGTCGACCCGACTCCTTGTAGCGTGATAGTGGGGCAGCGCAAATGGCCATACTATCCACTACACTCGAGGAGGCGTGCATTGATGCAAGATGACTGGTGTCGGAAGCGAATACGAATCGGCATCGCTTATCCACACGATGCTACCACGCTGACCCTGCTCGAAAATATGCTACCACTGCTGCGGGGCGTGTACACGGTTCGTGCGAACGTCAACTCCGGACGAGTTCTCGTTCTATACGACGATCGTCTCATCGAGGCGTGGCAACTCACTCAAATCGCGGGAGATCTCGAGCAAAGCGCGCGTCACGTCAGCCCGCTGCGCACTCGCCACCATCGCTTTGCGAAACCCTGGCTGGCAGCTCCAGCACTGCTTTTAGGCGGCATCGCAATCCGGCGAGCCGCCTTTGGCCGATCCGCAGCAGCGGACAATCTTGTCCTCTTTCAACTTGCGACCCTGTTGTCGGTCGCCAGCGGTTATCCTTCCGTCCGTGCGTTTGTGAGACGCTTTTCCATGCGCTTGGGAGTCAGTGAAGACGCTCTGCTCTCGGGCGCCGCTCTCCTCTTAGCCACCCTTCGAGAATCGCCACTGGTGCTCATCGCGCTGTTTGTCCTGCAGTACAGCAACCTCCGGAAGCAAGACAACACGCTCGCCGCCCTCACCCAAGCGGGCGCTTCTCTGGCGGAGTTATCCGCAGAAAATGTCGAACCTACGTTTGTTCAACAGTACGCTCGCTCCGCTCAACATGTGGGCTGGCTCTTGGCCACTGCAGTGGCGATCATACGCCAGGATCCCCTGGTTGCCTCCGCCATGCTGATCGCCGCGAATCCCCGCCCTGCCGTGATCAGCGCTCGCTATGCGCTGAACTATGGGGAGACCTTGTCGCACGAAAGGTGTGAGTACATCCCGATGCACAGCGGGATGGATCTCTATGACTTGGCGGAGATCCGCGACATCATTTACCTTTACCCCCCAGGCCACGATGTCTCGAACGTCCCTGCAGGCCTCACCGAAGGTTACCGCGCTGTAGCTGTACGTTGCGAACCATTTGCTCAGTGGCATGACGCGTTGCCAAGCGACGGTCAGCCTCGACGCGCCGACGTTAGGCTGCGGCAAGTGATCGTAATCCCTCCCGAGTTATGGAGCGGTGCCAGTCATCAACGTCAAGGTGCGTCCTTGTTCTTGCGCGGTTCACTGGCCACATTGTCCAACAACCTCAAACTCAGCCACTCCATCCGCCGTCATGTGCGTGGTTCGACTCGAGTCAGTGGGGCCTTTGCCGCTGCATCGCTGCTCGCGAGCGCTGTGGGGCTACCCGTCAAAACGCTGAATTTGGTCGCCGATGCGTTTGTATTGTCGCTCCTTGTCGTGTGCAATCGCCTCTACCCCCATGACCTGACAGGTCATGGCCGCCGTCTCGTACGCGCGCCACTGCCTTGACGTCAAGACGAGACCCTCAAAAGGAGGGTCTCGTCTTGACGTCAAGGCTCAGTCTAGCTAGAGGGAGAGTGGTCTTGCGCAAGAATCGCCTGCGCCATCCCCTCGAACTCTGGTTTCAGGCCAGCCCCTGCCTCCTGCGCTGATTTGACCAAGGCGGCCACCGTCTCGGGAGTCTGTACGGCGAATCCCTGAGGCATGTGTCTTCCGGTAGGCTGGGCCCCCACGCTGTGTTGGGTCTGGGGTAGCAGCGACGAGGGGAGCAGGGGCGAATCGTCTTTTTGTGCGCTCCGAGCAGAGGCCACCTCCTGCCGTAGCCAAGACCCTAACATCCCCTGCTCAATCCCTTTCGCACCACTGCTTTGGACCTGTGCGGGCGTACCCTTCACCTGACCCTGTGCCGGCTGCGCAGCCACGCCCTCACCCAGACTGGGGTCCATGGATCCCGTTTCCATCTGAGTGGCGGCGCGCGTTCGCTGAAACGTCTGCCGCGCGGTCTGCGTGAGCCGTTCCGCTGCTCCGAACGTAGTCGCGAGCCCGCTGACGACGCCGTTTCGCAACCATGACCCCGTTTCGGCTTTTGGCAAGTCAGGTGCTCGCCATTCCTGGGCCAATTCGACGGCGTCCGTTAAAATCGTCTGTGACTCCTCGGCTACCTTTGCGCCCACTTGGCGAACACCGGACCCCAGCTTTAAGACGCCGACTGCCGCACTGATCGTGGCGGCTCGCAGCGCTTTGCGAACCGGAGGCAACGTCAGCAGGGCCGCCACCCCAAGCGCGACCCACGTGCCTGGATTCTCCTTGATTGAACGGCCAATCGCCATCGCGATCCCCCCTTTCCCAAGGTATCGTGCCCGCAGGGAAGTCGTCGCATGCGACCCCCGCCGTTCGCACACCCTAAGCAGACTTGATAAAAGGGGCGATTGCGATGAAAGCAAGTACAGTACAGGCCGTCGGCATCACGGTTGGCGCCGTCGTCGCCGCTTGGCTGGTCGTGCCGGCGCTGACACGCAATGCCCGCCCGGCCAGCAGGACGGTCGGCGAAGGCATCGTCGGACTCTGGCGCGAGCTTCGACGCACGGGCCACCGATGGCAAGAAGAGCTTGAAGATCTCGTCGCAGAGGCCCGAAGGCTGCACGGGCAAAGCCACAAGGAGATCTGATCGTTTCGTCAGACCGGATAAACCGCATGTTTACGGTCCGAGAAAAACGAATCCTTTTGATCTAGGTGGCGATATCGTGCAACCAATTCCTTGCGCAGGTGATCCGGTGCAACCACGGCATCCACAACGAGATCAGATGCGAGTCGGAAGACATCGATGTCTTGACGGTATTCCTCCCGCTTGCTCTCGACAAACGCGGCGCGCTCCGCCTCTGGCAACTCCGCGATCTTGTTGCTGTACACCGCATTCACAGCGGCTTCAGGCCCCATGACAGCGATCTGGGCCCCCGGTAACGCGATGCACACGTCCGGGTCGAAAGCCGGACCGGCCATGGCATATAACCCCGCCCCGTAGGCCTTGCGCACAACTACGGAGACCTTGGGAACCGTGGCTTGTGCCATCGCCGCGATCATCTTGGCACCATGTCGAATGATCCCGGCTCGCTCTACTTTGGTGCCAATCATAAATCCAGGCACATCGGCGAGAAAGAGTAAGCCGATGCCAAACGCATCGCAGAGCGTGACGAATTTGGCCGCCTTGTCTGCTGAATCCACAAACAGGACGCCACCTTTAACGCGCGGCTGATTGGCGACAACGCCAACGGGACGACCGTCGATACGAGCGAGTCCCGTGATCAACTCTGGCGCAAACAGCTTCTTGACCTCAAAAAAGGAGCTTCCGTCGATCAGTCCGTCGATGAACTCGTACATATTGAATGGAGCATTCTGATTGCTCGGCAAAAGCTCCGACAGCGGGCGTAAAGCAGCCGGGGCGACGGATTGTACGATCGGTGGCGCCGCGTGACACGATCCAGGAAAATAGCCGAGGTAATCACGCGCTGCCCGCAGAGCCGACTCCTCATCGGGAGCGAGCACGTCACCACAACCGCTGACGGAACAATGCATCCGGGCGCCGCCCATCTCCTCAAGCGTCACTTTTTCTCCGATCACCATCTCGGCCATGCGAGGCGATCCGAGATACATGCTGGCATTGTGCTCCACCATGATGACGATATCGCAAAATGCAGGAATGTAGGCCCCACCTGCAGCCGACGGCCCGAACAGAACACACACTTGAGGAAGGGCTCCCGACATTTTGACCTGATTGTAAAAGATGCGCCCTGCCCCGCGACGGCCTGGGAACATCTCCAACTGATCTGTGATTCGTGCGCCAGCAGAATCCACGAGGTAGACCATCGGCACACCCAATTTTTGGGCTGTCTCTTGGATGCGAATGATCTTCTCGACGGTACGCATCCCCCATGATCCCGCCTTGACCGTCGAATCGTTGGCCATGGCACAGACGGTTTGGCCATGCACCGTCCCTACCGCTGTCACGACCCCATCAGCGGGCAAGTCGTCGGCCTGACAGTTGGCGAACAGACCATCCTCCCACTCGCAGTCTGCATCAAACAGCAGTTTCAAGCGTTCACGGGCGAACAGCTTGCCCACTTCCTGGTTCTTTGCATGGTACCGGGTCGCTCCACCCGCCTTGATGCGCGACTCTTTCTCGAACAAGTGCGCTGTCAGATCCTGCTCACTCACGTCTGCACCGCCTTCTCAGTTTCCTGTATACCGGGGACTGCGCTTTTCGGCAAACGCTCGCAACCCCTCCAGACGATCCTCCGTGCCAAAGACGGTCTCATAGGCCTCTCGCTCAATCGCCAAACCCTCTTGTAGCGTGGCATCCAATCCGCGGTCGATCGCTCGCTTGGCCGCTCGCAGGGCTACAGGTCCACCCGCTCCAATCTCCGCGGCCAGATCCAAGGCCGTGGGCATCAGACGGTCCGCTGACGTCAGTCGATCCACCAGGCCCATCGCCAGGCCCTCCGCAGCCGTCATTTTACGACCGCTAAAAATCAGATCCTTCGCCCGCGCAGGACCGATCAAGCGCGCCAAGCGCTGTGTTCCGCCGGCTCCCGGGATAATGGCGAGGCGCGTTTCCGTAAGCCCCAACACAGCTTCCTCGCTGACCACCCTCAAATCGCACGCCAGAGCCAGTTCCAATCCACCGCCGAGCGCAACACCTCCGACCGCCGCGATCACCGGAATCGGCAATGACGCAACGCGGCCGATCATCTCGCCGATACGCGCGATCGCCGCCCTTGCCTGATCTTCTGACATGCCTCGCCGCTCTTTCAAGTCAGCGCCAGCGCAAAAGGCGCGCGCGCCGGTGCCCGTCACAATCAGACAGCGGGCTGCCGCGTCCGCCTCCACAGTATCCAGATGCCCTATCACCTCCGTGAGCAGGTCCAGCGAGAGGGCATTCATCGCCTCAGGGCGCTGTAGCGTCAAGACATAAGTAAAGAGACTGCGTTCCAGACTTGCGTAGCTCATGAACACGCCCCTCCCGCATACACCCGACTCATCTTGCTGGCCAAGGTCGTCTGGAGCCGCTCAGCCACAAAGGCGCCAGCCTTGGCGAGAAGCGCCTCATCGATTCCCGTTCCAACGGAGCAACCATGAAGCATCCGCACAAGATCATCCGTCGCGACGTTGCCTGCAGCCCCCGGCGCATAGGGGCACCCGCCCAAGCCGCCTAGCGAGCTGTCCATCACTGTGATCCCATGCTGCAGACCCACCACCAGGTTGGCTAGGGCAGCCCCACGCGTGTCGTGCATATGTAGCGCCAACTGCGACGGACTGATGTCGCGCAGGAGTGAACTGAGCACCGCCTCCGTCGATCTCGGCGTAGCCACGCCGATCGTGTCTCCAAGAGACACCTCATATACCCCCGCCTCCAAGAGCGTCAAGGCGATCCGACGAACCGTATCGACAGATACCTCGCCTTCATAGGGACACCCAAACACCGTGGAAATGTAGGCGCGCACGCGCATCCCACCCGCCACGGCCGACTCTGTCAACGCGCTGTACTGAGTCAGAGCCGACTCGATGCCTCTGTTGATATTGCGCTGGCTGTGCGTTTCGCTCGCCGACAAAAAGATCGCCGCAACGTCAAGCGAGGCCTGCCGCGCTCGCTCGAGTCCCTGAAGATTCGGCACGAGAGCTGCATAGACGATTCCCCGATCGCGCGGCAGGTGTTCACAGACTTGATCGGCATCCGCCAACTGGGGAATCCAACGCGGGCTGACAAAACTGCTGACCTCAAGGTGCCGTATGCCCGCGTCAGCGAGCAAATGAATCCAGGCGATCTTGTCCTCAGTCGCCAGGAAAGTGGCTTCATTCTGCAACCCGTCGCGCGGCCCGACCTCCCATACCGTAACCTGCATGGGCCACTCCATGCTACTCGATCTCCACGACGACATCGCCCTCATTGACGAAATCGCCTTCGCCGACCACCACCCGTGCCACGGTGCCCCCGATCTCAGCCGTTACGGGAACCTCCATTTTCATGGATTCGAGGACCATGACGTCCTCCCCCGCATTGACAGACTGTCCTGGTTGAACCAACACCTTGTACACCGTTCCCGCCATAGTCGCCACAATCGTCACCATGTCACTACACCCCTGTCCCGGTCATATACTGTGCCAAAAAGCCTGTGTGCGTATCGCCTGCCGCAAACGCCGGGTGCGCGATCACCCTAAGCAGGAGCGGAATGTTTGTCTTGATCCCTTCCACCTGATACTGCTCCAGCGCCGCATGCATGCGTTCGATCGCGAGCGCGCGCGTGGGTGCGCTGACGATCAGTTTCGCAAACATGGGGTCATAGTAGGGCGAGACCAAGTCCCCGGCAGCCACCCCGATCTCGTGACGAATCCCTTGACCTTGCGGCAACGCCAGGACCGTGATCAGGCCTGGGCTCGGAAGCATGCGTTCGGGATCTTCGGCACAGATTCGACACTCGATCGCATGACCGTTTCCGTGGATCTCAGATAGCTCTGATGACAGCACCTGACCTGCGGCAATTCGCAGTTGCCACTGAACGATGTCCACGCCGGTCACCTCTTCAGTGACAGGGTGCTCGACCTGCAACCGCGTATTCATCTCAAGAAAGTAGAAACGCCCATCGGCCACCATAAATTCCACGGTACCGGCCCCACGATAGTTCAAAGCGCGCGTCAGTCGAACAGCGCATGCACTCATCTCGGCGCGAAGCGCAGCATCCACACCCGTGGCTGGGGACTCCTCCACAATCTTTTGGTGACGCCGCTGTATGCTGCATTCGCGCTCGCCGAGGCTGACCACCCCACCCTGACCGTCTGCCAGTACCTGGACTTCGATGTGCCGGGGGCGCTCTATGTAACGTTCCAGATACAGGGTTCCGTCGCCAAAATAACTGGCTACGCGCTTACTAGAGGACTCATAAGCCTGTTGCAGCTCGTCTGCGTTGTGGGTCACCGTCATGCCGATGCCGCCGCCGCCAGCGGATGCCTTCAGCATCACGGGGTAGCCGAATTCGTGCGCCAATGAAAGCGCCTCCCCGGCAGACGAGACGGCGCCCTCCGATCCGGGCACAATCGGCACTCCGGATTCCCTTGCAAAGCGCCGCGCCTCCACCTTGCTGCCCATCCTGGATATCACCTCAGACGAGGGGCCCACGAACGTCAACTTGGCTTCTTCACACAACCGCGCGAAAGCCGCATTTTCCGAGAGCAGTCCATAGCCTGGGTGAACGGCATCGGCACCCGTCTGTTTGGCGGCGGCTACAATGGCCTGCGCTTGCAAATAGCTTTGTGCCACCGGACCGGGACCGATCCGAATCGCCTCATCGGCTTCCCGCACGAACGGCAAAGACGCATCCGCGTCGCTGTATATGGCGACCGCCTGCAGACCGAGTTCCTTGCACGCACGGATCACGCGCCGGGCGACCTCACCGCGATTGGCGACCAGTACTTTTTGCATGCTACATCTCCCTTCCACTGCCTGAAGCGCTCGCACAAGCTGGCAAGTTCGCTCTCGGGCAATTCACCGACTTGGACTACTTCACCGAGAAGAGAGTCTGCATCGTGTCATGCCCTGCCCCACAGTACACGTTACAAGCGAGGGTATACACACCTCGCGCAGGCGGCGTCCAGTAGATGACTGAGGGCGCATCACCCTGCGATACAGCCGTCGAGATGTTGGTCCCCATCACCGAAAACCCATGAATCCCTTCTACAGATCTCACGACAAATTCCACGGTTTCGCCCATCTTCAGGTGGGTGGTCGACAGAGTCCAGTGCCAATTCTGAGCTGTCACGTGAACAATCTGATAAGGACCCTTAGGCGGGGGGCTCGCAGCGACCTGCCCCAATGAACATCCGGTCAATCCCAGTGTCAGACAGAGCGGGAGAATGCGACCGACCGTTCGTTTGGTGCGCGACCGCGGATTTGAGGACAAAGACCTGCAGTTTGCCAAAGCGCCCCGTCTGAACCACTCACTGACCGTGGTCCAGAACGGTCCGACCCATCTACGGGTTGCCAATCGGCATCGCCTCATGCTTTCCTATGCTAAGATGGAAACCATCACACTCATCGAACGATATTGTACCACAGAGAGGAAGCACAGGATGAATCCAAAGTGGCCAGGGGCACCACGAACCGATGTCCCGACCGACTTGACCCTACCCCTGCAAGGCCACTTGGCAGTCGTTATGGGAGGGTCCGGGGGGATTGGCGGGGCCATCGCATTGCGGTTGGCAGCAGAAGGAGCCAGCCTCATCGTACACTACCATACGAATGCGCAAAGTGCGCAGCGGGTCGTTGCAGACTGCCGTAATGCAGGGACGTTTGCCGCGACCGTCGGCGCCGACCTGCGCACAGCAGAGGGTGTGCAAGGCGCAGTCGACCGCATCCGCAACCTGGCTGGGCACCCTTCTATCCTGGTCTGGGCGGCCGGCCAATCGCACACGGGCATGATCACCGAGCTTTCAGAGTCAAACTACGACGCACTGATGTCCGTCCACGTGAAAGGTCTATGGGCCTGCACGAAGGCCCTGTTGCCCGCGATGGCAAGACGCGGGTTTGGCCGGGTGATCGCGATCAGTTCCGTTTGGGGGCAAGCCGGCGCCGCCTGCGAGGTGGCCTACTCCACCGCGAAGGCAGCGCAAATCGGCTTTACCCGCGCGCTTGCTCGCGAGTGGGGGAGCGCCGGGATCACAGTAAACGCCATTGCGCCCGGTGCAGTGGATACGGAGATGCTCTCGCAATACGCCCGTGATGACTTGTTCGCCATCCAGGCGGCCACCCCTGCGGCCCGTCTGGGGCGTCCCGAAGATGTCGCGGCGGCGGCGGCCTTTCTCGCGCGTCCGGCCGCTTCCTTCATCACCGGACAAGTCCTGACCGTCGATGGAGGTTGGACACTGTAAAAAGAGCCGGGAGTACAAGTGGGAACTACCCGTTTGTACTCCTGGCTCTTGATCAAAGACTGGTCGTCCGAACACATTCCCGACACGCGTCCCTCAAACCGAGGTTTGCTTTTGCGCCTTGTCCCGTCCACTCTTCGACAAATTCTTCTTACGCAACCGCACATGCAGGGGCGTGATCTCACAGAGTTCATCATCAGACAAAAACTCCAGCGACTCTTCCAAGGAAAACAACCGAGGCGTCTTGAGTCGCGACGTATCTTCCTTGGTTGCACTGCGGACGTTCGTCACGTGCTTCGTCTTGCACACGTTAACCACAAGGTCTTGTTCCCTTGAGTTTTCACCCACGATCATACCCTCATAGACTTCCGTACCGGGTTCGATGAAGAGGACGCCACGTTCTTCCACCGAAGCGATGGCGTAAGCCGTGACCATCCCGGCCTCCGTGGCGACAAGCGCCCCGGCGATACCACCTGGTATCTCACCGCGAAACGGCTCGTATCCGGCGAACGTATGATGCAAGATCCCGTACCCGCGCGTCGCCGTCAACAACTCAGAACGAAACCCGATCAGTCCACGCGCCGGCACAATAAACTCCAATCGGGTCCCCGACGAACTGGGGATCATCTGCTGCAATTCACCCCGGCGAAGTCCGAGTTTCTCCATCACCGCGCCCACATGTTCTTCTGGCACGGAAATCACCGCATGTTCCATCGGTTCAATCAAGTGGCCCTTTTCATCGCGGCGCATGATGACGCTCGGCTTTGACACCTGAAGCTCGTACCCTTCTCGACGCATCGTCTCGATTAGGATCGACAGGTGTAACTCCCCGCGACCGGATACCAACCAGGCATCTGGCGAATCCGTGTCCTCGACACGCAGACTGACATCGCGCTCCAATTCCGCATAGAGACGCCCACGCAACTGGCGCGACGTGACGAGAGAACCCTCCCGACCCGCCATCGGACTGTCGTTGACCATAAACGTCATCTGCAAGGACGGTTCCTCAATCGGAATGCTCGGCAGTGCTTCTGGGGCCGACGGATCCGCCACCGTCTCGCCGACCGTCAGATCTCCCAACCCGGCGATGGCGATGATCTCCCCCGCCTCCGCCTCATCCATCTCGACGCGCTTGAGTCCGGCGAACCCATACAGTTTACTGATGCGCTGCGATTGCACAGTTCCGTCTGCCTTCAGCACCGCCACCGTCTGCCCTGACTTGACGCGTCCTCTGACCACGCGGCCAATGCCGATCCGACCGAGATATTCGCTGTAGTCAAGAATGCTGGCCTGCCACTGAAGCGGTGCATCCGCATCGACCTTTGGTGCTGGAATCGCACTGATGA
>Ga0080006_1139862_pt1 | contig 17216 bp, 13 predicted proteins | sample RS3BMetagenome_FD_69209 | JGI IMG/M metagenome (GOLD analysis project Ga0080006, IMG submission 69209) | Ferric oxide microbial mat and aquatic microbial communities from Rainbow Spring, Yellowstone National Park, USA - RS3B (SPADES... ... | reverse complement strand
CCAGCTGGGAGGAGACCCGGAGATTCGTCGACGGTCTGCGGCACACCTGATTATCCGTCCCGGAAGTTGAAACACGCCGGGCCGCAGGCGAAATTTAGTCCCTGGCAACGCCTACCCTTTCAAGGTCGTACATTAAGGGCGGCCGGGCGCTCTGGTAAGCGACCTGCCGGAGGTGTCGCGTGTCATTTGTGATCACAGCGCCCGAAACGATGACCGATGCGGCGACGAATGTGGCGGGCATCGCGTCGGCGATCAGTGCGGCCAACGCGGCGGCAGCGTCGGCCACGACGGAAATACTTTCGGCCGGCACCGACGAGGTTTCGACGGCCCTCACGACGCTGTTGTCCGAGTACGCATCCGCTTATCAGGCCCTGGCCGCCAAGGCCGCGGCGCTGCACGCGCAGTTCACGCAGGCCCTGACGGCGGGGGCACGCGGGTACGCGGTCACCGAGGCCGACAACGCCAACCCACTGCAGACCCTCCAGCAAGACGTACTGGGGCTCGTCAACGCGCCGACCAACACGCTGCTCGGTCGTCCGCTGGTCGGGGACGGCACCAACGGCGTGACCAACGCGCAAGGGGCGGGAACGCCCGGCGGCGCCGGCGGCCTGTTGTGGGGCAACGGCGGGAACGGCGGGAACAGCACCGCCGCCGGAGTGCCCGGCGGTGCCGGCGGATCGGCCGGCCTGGTGGGCGACGGCGGGAACGGCGGGACGGGTGGCACGAGCGCGCTCGGCGGCGCCGGCGGCCAGGGCGGCCTGCTGTGGGGCGCCGCCGGGGCCACCGGCGCCCCCGGCACGTCCACGATCCCGCTACAACTTCAAAACGAAGACCTGATCGCCGACATTTCCGTGGACAGCGGTCCCTCAGTGCCGGCAATCGTCGACACCGGATCCAGGGGCCTGATCCTGCCCACCCAGGACGTCAATCTGCAGAGCCTCGGCGCGGCCACCGGGCAAGGCAGCGTCACGTACGGCGAACCCGGGTATTACCTGATCGAGAACTATGACACCTATACGGCGACGGTGAATTTCGGCAATGGCATCGTCACCGCGCCGACCACCGTTGCCGTCGTCACTTCCGCGACCCTGAATGGTGCTCCGTACACGCAAGAGGGCGCCATTTTGGGTATCGGAGTCAATTCGGGTGGCCCGGTGGCGACCAGTCCCGTGACGGCACTGCCGGGCGGCTGGAGTCAGGGTGTGCTCATCAACGAACCCGGGGGTGTGATGGACTTCGGCGCCAACCCTTTGCCGGCCCGCGTTTCGGTGCCGGGGGCCCCGGTCACCACCCTCGTCGTGAGCATCGATAACGGGCCTCTGCAGCAGACCGGCAGCGCCTACATCGACTCCGGTGGCCTATACGGGGCCGTCCCGACGGCGCTGAACCCGCCCGCAGTCGGGGGATACGTTCAGTCCGGAACCGGTATTTCGGTCTACACCACCGGTGGGACGCTGCTGTACACGACGACGACCGGGTCGCAAGAGACGACCGTTCTGCCAAGCGGCGCGTACGGCGCCGACTTCAACACCGGGGTCATCCCCTTCCTGGCGGATCCGATCTACCTGTCGTACAGCCCCAGCGGTTACGGGACAGTGGTTTTCGATACCTGAACCCGCGAAGTAGTCGATCACCGCGCCTAAAAGGGCTGCCGTGCAAGCCGAGGCCGCTTGCGAACGCTCGAGCCGGGTTACTAGGATATGCAAGTATCCCGCCGTTCCGACACCCGAGGCACCGATGACCACTCAGATCCCGCACTTCATCGACGGCAAGCGCACCACTGGCCGTTTCGCCCGCACCGCCGACGTGTTCAACCCGAATACCGGCCAGGTGCAGGCGCAGGTGCCGATGGCCGGCACGGCGGACGTCGACGCCGCGGTGGCGTCGGCCGTCGAAGCCCAGAAGGGCTGGGCCGCGTGGAATCCGCAACGCCGGGCCCGGGTGTTGATGCGGTTCGTCCAGCTGGTCAACGATGCGGGTGACGAGCTCGCCGAACTGCTGTCGCTCGAGCACGGCAAGACCCTGCCCGACGCGCGCGGTGACATCCAGCGCGGCATCGAAGTCGTCGAGTTCGCCACTGGGGTCCCGCACCTGCTGAAGGGTGACTACACCGAAGGCGCCGGCCCGGGCATCGACGTCTACTCGCTGCGACAGCCCCTGGGCGTGGTCGCGGGCATCACGCCGTTCAACTTCCCGGCGATGATCCCGCTGTGGAAGGCGGGACCCGCGCTCGCGTGCGGAAACGCGTTCGTGCTCAAGCCCAGCGAGCGCGACCCGTCGGTTCCCGTGCGGTTGGCCGAACTGTTTCTCGAGGCCGGCTTGCCGCCCGGCGTGTTCCAGGTCGTGCACGGCGACAAGGAGGCCGTCGACGCGATCCTGGAACACCCAGACATCAAGGCGGTGGGCTTCGTCGGCAGCTCCGACATCGCCCAGTACATCTACGCCGGGGCGGCGGCCCACGGCAAACGGTCGCAATGCTTCGGCGGCGCCAAAAACCACATGATCGTGATGCCCGACGCCGACCTCGACCAGGCCGTCGACGCGCTGATCGGCGCCGGCTACGGCAGTGCCGGCGAACGGTGCATGGCCATCAGCGTCGCGGTGCCGGTCGGCGAACAGACCGCGGAACGGCTGCGCGCCAGGCTCGTCGAGCGGATCAACAACCTGCGCGTGGGACACAGCCTGGACCCCAAGGCCGACTACGGACCGCTGGTCACCGGGGCCGCGCTGGCGCGGGTGCGCGACTACATCGACCAGGGCGTGGCCGCCGGCGCGGAGATCGTGGTCGACGGCCGCGACCGTCGCAGCGACGACCTGACCTTCGGTGACGCTAACCTCGAGGGCGGGTTCTTCATCGGGCCGACGTTGTTCGACCACGTCACCCCGGATATGTCGATCTATACCGACGAGATCTTCGGTCCGGTGCTGTGCATGGTGCGCGCCCACGACTACGAAGAAGCGTTGCGGCTGCCCTCCGAGCACGAGTACGGCAACGGTGTGGCGGTCTTCACCCGCGACGGCGACACCGCACGCGACTTCGTCTCCCGGGTGCAGGTCGGCATGATAGGTGTCAACGTGCCGATCCCGGTGCCGGTGGCCTACCACACCTTCGGAGGCTGGAAGCGCTCCGGCTTCGGCGACCTCAACCAGCACGGACCGTCCTCGATCCAGTTCTACACCAAGGTCAAAACGGTCACGTCGCGATGGCCGTCCGGCATCAAAGACGGCGCCGAATTCGTCATCCCCACAATGAATTAGAAACGCGACGGAGTTACGGGCAACTATGTTCACTCTCGACGACGACGAACGCGTGATCACCGAGACTGCCGCCGCGTTCGCCGCCAAACGCCTCGCTCCGCACGCCCTGGAGTGGGACGCCACCCGACACTTCCCGACCGACGTGCTGCGCGAGTCCGCCCAACTGGGCATGGCGGCGATCTACTGCCGGGAGGACGTCGGTGGCAGCGGACTGCGCCGCCTCGACGGCGTCCGGATCTTCGAGCAGCTGGCCACCGCTGACCCCACGACTGCGGCATTCCTGTCCATCCACAACATGTGCGCATGGATGATCGACACGTTCGGCGCCCCTGAGCAACGCAAGGCCTGGCTTCCCCGCCTGGCCTCGATGGACGTCATCGCGAGCTACTGCCTCACCGAGCCCGGCGCCGGGTCCGACGCCGCCGCGTTGAGCACCCGCGCCGTCAAACAGGGCGGCGATTACGTGCTGGACGGCGTCAAGCAGTTCATCTCCGGTGCCGGCGCCTCGGACGTCTACGTCGTGATGGCCCGCACCGGCGGGGCGGAAAACCCCGGCCCACGCGGCATTTCGACCTTTGTCATCGAAAAGGGCACGCCGGGGCTGAGTTTCGGCGCGTGTGAGGAGAAGATGGGCTGGCACGCGCAACCCACCGCCCAGGTGATCCTGGAAGGGGTGCGGGTGCCCGCCGACGCGATGCTGGGCGGCGCCGAGGGCGAGGGCGCCGGCTTCGGCATCGCGATGAACGGCCTCAACGGCGGCCGGCTCAACATCGCGGCGTGCTCGCTCGGCGGCGCCCAGGCCGCCTTCGACAAAGCCGGAGCCTACGTCCGCGAACGGCAGGCGTTCGGCTCCCCGCTGCTCGACGAGCCGACCATCCGCTTCACCCTGGCCGACATGGCCACCGCGCTGCAGACGTCGCGATTGATGTTGTGGCGGGCCGCGAGCGCGTTGGACGACGACGACCCCGACAAGGTGGAGCTGTGCGCGATGGCCAAGCGCTACGTCACCGATACCTGCTTCGAGGTCGCCGACAAGGCACTGCAGTTGCACGGCGGCTACGGTTACCTGCGCGAGTACGGGCTGGAGAAGATCGTCCGCGATCTTCGAGTGCACCGCATCCTGGAAGGTACCAACGAAATCATGCGGGTGGTCATCGGTCGGGCCGAGGCTGCCCGGTTCCGGAAAACGGCTTAGCTTGAAGAGGTCAGGAAGGCGACCATGAGCAGCATCGCGTCCATTGCTTTCCTAGGCCTGGGCAACATGGGCGCACCGATGTCGGCGAATCTGGCTGCCGCCGGCCACATTGTGCGCGGATTCGACCCGGCTCCGGCGGCGGCGGCCGCCGCGACCGACCACGGCATCACGGCGTTTGAGAGCGCGGCCGACGCGGTGGCCGAGGCGGACGTGGTCATCACCATGCTGCCCAACGGCGACGTGGTCAAGCGCTGCTACGCCGACATCCTGCCCGCTGCGCGCCCGGGCGCGCTGTTCATCGACAGCTCCACCATCTCGGTCAACGACGCCCGAGAGGTGCACGCGCTCGCGGAGTCGCGCGGCGTCGCACAGCTCGACGCCCCGGTTTCCGGCGGCGTGAAGGGGGCCGTCGCCGGGACGCTGGCATTCATGGTCGGCGGCGACCCGGAAAGCCTGCGTCGCGCTCATCCGATTTTGGAACCCATGGCGGGCAAGATCATTCACTGCGGCGCGGCCGGGACCGGGCAGGCCGCCAAGGTGTGCAACAATATGGTGCTGGCGGTGCAGCAGATCGCCATCGGCGAGGCGTTCGTCCTGGCCGAACGGCTCGGGCTCTCGGCCCAGTCGCTCTTCGACGTCATCACCGGCGCAACCGGCAACTGCTGGGCGGTGCACACCAACTGCCCGGTGCCCGGCCCGGTTCCGACATCGCCGGCCAACCACGACTTCAAGCCCGGTTTTGCAACCGCACTGATGAACAAGGACCTTGGGCTGGCGATGGACGCGTTAGCCTCCACCGGTTCTGCCGCGCCCCTGGGCCGGCACGCCGCGGAAATCTACGCCGAGTTCGTCGCATCCGACGCCTCCCACGCCGACAAGGATTTCAGCGCGGTCATCGAGATGCTGCGCAACGGTTGAGCCTGCGCGCCGACCTGCACTAACCGAAGTCGCCCGCGTTGCGCCGCAACGTCTCAACCGACGACACCAAAGCCTCAGATTCGGTGTCCGACATCCCGATGTCGGCGAACACCCGCTCGTTGAGCGTGACGGTGGCGTCCTCGACCGTCGAGCGGCCCAGTTCGGTGATCTGCACCAGCGTCGTACGCCCGTCGGTGGGGTGCGGCAGCCGCTGCACCAGCCCGTCGGCCTCCAGCCGACGGATCGCGTGCGTCACGCTGGTGACGTGGACCTGCAGCCGGTCAGACGCCTTGGTGATCGGCAGCGCCCCGGTCCGGCTGAACGCCAACAGCCGCAGCAGCTCGTAGCGGGAGAAGCTCAGGTCGTAGGGGCGCAGCGCGGCTTCGACACGGGCAAGAAAGATCTGGTGCGCCCGCATCACGGACGTCACCGCGACCATGCCCGAAGCGACATCACCCCACCCCGCGTGCTCCCAATTGGCACGCGCCAGCGCGATCGGGTCGCGCTTAGGGCGTCTTGCGGCGGGCACGCCCCTTCTTACCGCACTTACAGCGCCCGCTGCAGCAGAACCTGGCCGTTGTCGGCGGCTACCACTTGCACGGCCGCGATCTGGTCGACCGGCATCGAGATGCTGCCCGCGGGTGTCGCGGTGTGGCCCGGTTCGGCCACCCACGTCGCCAACCGCGTCTGGCTACCGTCGCGGCCCACCACGACCATCGCCAACGTGTCATGGTGCGCGGTCAGCGGCGCCAAGCACACACAGCTCAGGTCGATCGACGTCCCCCAGCGTTGGCTGCTCAGCTGCACAGTCGAGGTCAACAGGGTGGTACTGACCTGCGTCATCGGCTGCGTGGACGCGGCCACCTGACGCGCTGGCGCCGAGGAATAGCCCTGCACGCCGACGAACACGCCGATGGCCAGCAGGACCGCCGCCGCGGCCAGCCACGCCGCAGCCCGGCTGCGGCGCCGGCGCCACCGCACCGCCGACAACAGCGACGGCAATAGCTCCGGCGAGAGCTCCGGTGTCCGCGACGTCGCCCCGCACTCGACGTCCGGACCTTTCATGGCGGCCACTTCCCCGCGGTCCAGCCGCGAGAGCAGCGCGGGCATGCCACTCAGCTCGGCGACCGCCTCGCGGCAGCCCGGGCAGGCGGCCATGTGCTCCTCGAACTCGCGGCGCTCGGCCGTCGACAACGAGCCCAACACGTAGGCTGCGTCCCACATCGCGTAGAGGTCACCAGGCGGGCCGGTAACCGGTCGCGGCGTCCCCATGTCGTTCATGTCCTGTCACCCTTCGCGTGTTCGGAGCCCCTCATCGCGTGACTCCCAGTTCCTGCAGAGCGAGCCGCAAGGCCCGCACGGCGTAATGCAGTCTCGACTTCACGGTCCCCTCGGCGATCTGCAGGTCCGCGGCGATTTGAGCGGTGGTCCACCCGCGGTAGTACGACCGCTCGATCACGGCCCGATGCTCGACCGACAGTTGAGCCATCGCGTCGGCGATGAGCAACCGGTCCAGCGCCGCATTGACCTCGTCGGGCGTGGACTGTTCCGGCACGCCCGACTCGTCCGTCGAGCCGACGACGTTGCGGAACCGCGCGCTGCGTCTGTCATCGATGATCATGTTGCGGGCTACGGTGAACAACCATGCCCGCGCCGACCGCTCGGTGTCACCGATGACCTCGGGGTGTTGCCAGGCTCGCAGCAGCGTCTCCTGCACGACGTCTTCGGACTGGCTCGCGTCCCCGGTCAGCCGCAGCGCGTAACGCCACAGGACCGCGGCGTGCTCCTCGTAGAGCGCCTTCATCAACGCGGCTTCGGAAGCCCCCGACGCTCTCCAAGTACCGGCCACACGCGCCACTCGATCACCTCCGCCTTCTGAAACGAGCGGACCAGTCGGTCAGTTCAACCGACCGTCAGTATGCGCGGTCCGGCGTCGGTCACCGCGACGGTGTGCTCCCAGTGCGCGGCGCGCGACCCGTCAGCGGTGATGACCGTCCAACTGTCGCCGAGCACCAGCGTTCTGCCCGTTCCGAGGGTCAGCATAGGTTCGATGGCCAGCACGGAACCGGGCAGCAGCAGGGGGCCGCGTCCCGGGGAGCCCTCGTTGGGCAAAAACGGGTCCATGTGCATGTGCCGGCCGATGCCGTGGCCGCCGTAGCCCTCCACGATCCCGAAGGTTCGGCCGTGGCGGGCCTCGGCCGCTCGCGTACCCGTTTCGATGGCGTGCGCCACGTCGGTCAGCCGATTACCGGCGACCATCGCCGCAATACCGGCTTCCAGCGCGGCCCTGGTCGCGTCGCGAAGCGCTTCGTCGGCCGGATCCAGCGTGCCGATCGCGAAGGTGACCGCGGCGTCCCCGTGCCAGCCCTCCAGCACCGCGCCGCAGTCGATGGACACCAGGTCCCCGGGCGCCAGCACCTCCGCGGCGGACGGGATGCCGTGCACGACCCGGTCGTTGACGGACGCACAGATCGACGCCGGGTAGCCGTGATAGCCAAGAAACGACGGGACCGCTCCTGCCTCGCGAATCACCGACTCGGCGATCTCGTCGAGGCCCAGGGTCGACGCCCCGGCGACCGCGGCCGCGTGGACAGCGCGTAGCGCGGCGGCCACCACGGCGCCCGCCGCTGCCATCGCGTCGAGTTCGCCGGCACTGCGTTGCGGCACCACCCTGCGACCGCGCAGGCGCCCCAGCGCCCTCACGGTTACCTGGCCAGCGCTTGCAAGGCGCGGGCGAACACTTCGTCGACCGTGCCGACGGCGTCGACCGTCTTCACCTCGTCGCTGTAATACTCCAACAGCGGCGCGGTCTCGACGCGGTAAACCTTCATCCGGTTGAGGATGACCTCGTCGGTGTCGTCGGCCCGACCGCGTCCTTTCAATCGCTGCTGCAACTCCTCCTCGGAGACGCGGAATTCGATGACGGCGTCAATGTCGGTACCCCGGCGTTCGAGCATCTCGTGCAGCGCCTGAGCCTGCTCGAGCGAGCGTGGATACCCGTCCAGGATGAAGCCGTTGGCCACATCGGGTTCGTTGAGCCGCTCATCGACGAGCCGGTTGGTGAGCTCGGAGGGCACCAGGTCGCCGGCGTCCAGGTAACGCTTGGCCTCCACGCCGAGTTTCGTCCCGTTCCCGATATTGTTCCGGAACAGTTCGCCGGTCGAAATCTGCGGGATTCCGAGTTTCTCGGCGAGCTTCTGGGCCTGCGTCCCCTTGCCCGCGCCCGGCGGTCCGAGCAAAACGACCCTCACTTCAGGAACCCCTCATAGTTGCGCTGCATGAGCTGACTCTCGATCTGCTTGACCGTATCCAAACCGACGCCAATCATGATCAAAACCGCCGTACCGCCGAACGGCAAATTCTGCACCGCTCCGCCATTGCCGATCTGCAGGAAAAGATTGGGCAATACCGCGATGGCGCCCAGATAAATCGAGCCCGGCAGGGTAATGCGGCTCAGCACATAACGCAGGTATTCGGCGGTGGGCTTGCCCGGCCGGATGCCGGGGATGAATCCGCCGAACTTCTTCATCTCGTCGGCCCGTTCGTCGGGATTGAACGTGACCGACACGTAGAAATACGTGAAGAAGATGATGAGCCCGAAATAGATGCCGATGTAGACGGGATCGCTCGGGTCGGACAGATAAGTGCCGACGAACTTGTCCCACCAGGTGTTGCCCACGCCGCCACTGCCGCTGCGTATGAGCTGGGTGACCAGGTGGGGGATATAGATGAGCGACGACGCGAAGATGACCGGGATGACGCCGGCCTGATTGACCTTGAGCGGCAGGTAAGTCGAGGTTCCGCCGTACATGCGGCGGCCGACCATGCGCTTGGCGTATTGCACGGGAATTCGGCGCTGGCCCTGTTCCACGAACACCACGCCGACGATGATGGCCAGCGCGGCGACGCAGACCGCGGCGAAGACGGCCCCGCCCCGGCTGTCCAGGATGGACTTGCCCTCGCCGGGAATGCGGGCCGCGATGCCGACGAAGATCAACAGGGACATGCCGTTGCCGATGCCCCGTTCGGTGATCAGCTCGCCCATCCACATCACCAGCGCCGCGCCACCGGTCATCACGAGCACGATGACAACCAGCGTGAAGATGCTCTGGTCGGCGATGATGTCCAGCGAGCAGCCCTGCAGCAGCCCCCCGTTGGCCGCCAGGGCCACGATGCTGGTGGCCTGCAGGATGGCCAGCGCGATGGCCAGGTAGCGGGTGTATTGCGTCATCTTGGCCTGGCCGGACTGGCCTTCCTTGCGCAACTCCTCGAACCGCGGGATCACCACGGTGAGCAGCTGCGTGATGATGCTGGCGGTGATATAGGGCATCACGCCCACGGCGAACACGGTGAGCTTGAGCAGCGCACCGCCGGAGAACAGGTTGATCAGCGAGTAGATCTGTCCGGCCGCGCCGCTGCTGGCCTCCTTGATGCACTCCTGCACGTGCGGGTAGTTGACACCGGGGGACGGCAGCGCGGCGCCGACCCGGTAGAGAAGGAGGATGCCGAGGGTGAAAAGGATCTTCCGCCTCAAGTCAACTGTCCGCAGCGACGAGATGAAAGCCGAAAGCACTTAATCCTCCTGCGCAGCGGGGGTCATCCTGCATTACGCGCCCAACACCCGCAGGCCAGGACGTACGGCCGACCTAATCTATGGCGCGTCAAATCGTGTACGAGACTAACAGCTGGTTCACCCTGGTTCGGGTCAAGGGCCGTGTTCGGTTGCCTCGTTGCATTCGCTAAGTAAATTGGATCACATGACGCGCAGTGATCAAGACACCTGGGATTTAGCCTCCAGCGTCGGTGCGACGGCCACCATGGTCGCCGCGGCCCGCGCACTGGCCAGCACCGGCCCCAACCCGATCATCGATGACCCGTTCGCGGCGCCCTTGGTGCGGGCGGTCGGCCTGGATTTCTTCCGCCGACTGGTCGACGGCGACATCTCCGGATCCGAGGCCTATCAGGAGAAACCGAGAGTCCCCCCGCTGAAACCCGTTCGCGTCGACGGCGACATCTCCGGATCCGAGGCCTATCAGGGCAGCGCGAAGGACCTTGCACTGGAGACCGACTCCATCGCGGTGCGGACCCGCTTCTTCGACGACTTCTTCCTCAACGCCGCCCGCGACGGGGTTCGCCAGGCGGTGATCCTGGCCGCGGGCCTCGACGCCCGCGCCTACCGGCTGAACTGGCCGTCCGGAAGTGTCGTGTACGAGGTCGATCAGCCCGAGGTCATCAGGTTCAAGAGCACGGCGATGGAAAACCTTGGCGCCAAACCGGCCGTGGACCGACGAACCGTCGGCATCGATCTGCGGGAGCACTGGCCGGCCGCGCTGCGCCGCAGCGGGTTCGACGCGACGCAACCGACGGCGTGGAGCGCCGAAGGCTTGCTGATGTACCTTCCGCCTCAAGCCCAAGACCAGCTGTTCGACAACATCACCGAACTCAGCGCGCCGGGCAGCAAGCTGGCTACCGAATACCACCCGGACTCGGGCGCGACGATGACGCAGCGTGCACAGGAGTTCAACGACCGGTGGACCAAAGTCGGGTGCGACATCGACCTGTCGGGACTCTTCTTCGACGGCGAGCGCAGCAATGTGGTCGACTACCTGACGCAGCGGGGCTGGCAGGTGAGCAGCCGGCCGCGGCGGGACCTGTTCGGCGACTACGGCCTGCAATTCCCCGACGATCCCGACGCCGGCGAGATGGCGCAGTTCCGCAACATCGTGGCCGTTGCCGCGACGCTGAGCTGACATGCGGGTCGGGGCCGCCGAATGCCCCCACGTCATGTGCAACCAGCGGCTGCCGGACGGCCATCGCCTCCCCGGCCAGCGCGATGAAGGGCCCGCCCGGGCGACGGCTCGACGTCGTTGATGTGGATGCCCGGCGTGCAGCGCCGAGTTGGTCGCGGCCGCCGGGCGTTCAGCGCCACGTTGTCGGCGCCGGTGGCGGTGATCGCCGTCGAGCCCGCCCGCACCTGCGACACCATCCCCGGTTTCGCTCAGTGTTAGCGAACGGTATGCGGTTAACTTGTCGGCACGGACGGTGCGGCGGTGATCCGGCGAATCTCGAACGATATCTCGAGGGATATGCAGCACATGCGAGTGGACGGGCGCGACGTCAGCGTTTCCGGCAGCTTGCTGCAGCCGCTGACCCGCCGAACCAACGACATCCTGCGACTCGCCGCGAGCATCGTCTTCCTCGTCGTGGTGATCACGAGTTCACTGATCACCCGTCCGCAGTGGGAGGCGCTGGAAAAGTCCATCTCGCAGATCGTCGGCGTGCTGTCCCCCAAACAGTCCAACCTGGTCTACCTCGCGTACGGCATCGCGATCTTGGCCCTGCCCTTCATGATCCTGATCGGACTGGTCGTCGCGCGGCAATGGAAACTGCTCGGCGCCTACGCGGCCGCGGCGCTCCTCGCCGCCCTCCCGCTGTCGCTGGGCGGAAACGGCTTTTCGGCGCCCCGCTATCACTTCGACCTGTCGGACCGCCTGCAGACGGTGTTGGCGCAGTTCCTCGACGACCCGCGGTGGATCGCGATGCTCGCGGCCGTACTGACGGTCTCAGGCCCCTGGCAGCCCGCCCGGTGGCGCCGCTGGTGGTGGGGGCTGCTGCTGGCATTCGTGCCGATACATCTGGTGGTCAGCGCCATCGTCCCGGCCCGCGCGTTGCTGGGACTGGCGGTCGGATGGGTGGTCGGCTCGCTTGTGGTGCTGGTTGTCGGCACTCCCGCGCTGGAGGTGCCGCTGGACACCGCCGTGCGGGCGATGGCCAAACGCGGCTTCCTCGTATCCCGGCTCAACGTCGTCCAGCCGGCCGGGCGCGGCCCACTGGTCCTGTCGGGTGAGTGCGAGAACCCCGATAGCTCGGCGGTGAGCGACTCGGCGGTGAACGGCTCCGCAGTAATGGAACTGTATGGTCCGCACCAACGCAGCGGCGGGACGCTGCGCCAGCTCTGGGGAAAGCTCAGGCTGCGCGAAGCCGAGACCGCTCCCCTGGTGGCCTCCATGCGCCGCGCCGTCGAGCATCGCGCGCTCATGGCAATCGCCATCGGCGAACTGGGCCTGGCCAACACGTCGGCGATCGCGGTCGCCACCTTGAACCGGGGATGGATGCTCTACGCGCACCAACCCCGACGCGGGGTGCTTATCGAGGACTGCGCGCAGACGACGCCGGTTGCGCGGGCGTGGGAATCGCTCAAGGCCCTGAGCGACCATCAGATCTCCCATGGTGACCTGCGCAGCCAGGAGATCACGGTCGACGGTGGCGTCGTCCGCTTCGGCGGCTTCTTCAGCGCCGAATACGGCGCCACCGACGCTCAACTGCAGTCCGACGTCGCGCAACTCCTGGTGACGACGTCGGGCCTCTACGACCCGGAGGCCGCGGTGGCCGCGGCGATCGACGTGTTCGGCAAGGACACCATCCTGGCCGCCTCGCGCCGGCTGACGAAAGCCGCGGTGCCCAAAAGCATCCGTCGGTCACTCCCGGACGGCGCCGCCGTGATCTCGGCCGCCCGCGCCGAGGTGAAGCGTCAAACCGGCGCCGAACAGATCAAAACCGAAACGATCACCCGGTTCACCCGCGGCCAGGTCATCCAGCTGGTGCTGTTCGGCGTCCTGGTCTACGTCGCGTATCCCTTCATCAGCACCGTGCCGACGTTCTTCACTCAGCTAAGGCGCGCCGACTGGTCCTGGGCGCTGTTGGGATTGACGGTTTCGGCGCTGACCTACGTTGGGGCGGCGGCAGCACTGTGGGCTTGCACCGACGGCACGGTGAGCTTCCGGAAACTGTCGATCGCGCAGGTGGCGACCACTTTCGCGGCCACCACAACCCCCGCCGGGGTCGGTGGCCTCGCCCTCAACACACGGTTCTTGCAAAAGGCCGGCATGTCGTCAATGCGGGCCACCGCAGCGGTGGCGCTACAGCAGTCGGTGCAGGTGATCGTCCACCTGACGCTGCTGGTCTTCTTCAGCGCCGTCGCGGGCGCTTCGACCGACCTCTCACATTTCGTTCCCAGCGCCACCATGTTGTACCTGATCGTGGGTGTGGCGCTGGGCATGGTCGGCACCTTCCTGTTCGTGCCCAAGCTGCGGCGGTGGTTGGCGACGGCGGTGCGTCCGAAGCTGGTCGAGCTACCCCGCGACCTCGTGCAGCTGGTTCGCGAACCGCAGCGACTCGTGCTGATCCTGATAGGTTGCGCGGGAACAACTCTCGGCGCGGCACTGGCATTGTGGACCAGCGTCGAAGCCTTCGGTGGCGATACGACGTTCGTCACCGTCACCGTGGTCACCATGGTCGGCGGGACGCTGGCTTCGGCCGCCCCGACGCCGGGCGGCGTGGGAGCCGTCGAAGCGGCGTTGATCGGTGGCCTGGCCGCCTTCGGCCTGCCCGCCGCCATCGGAGTGCCGTCGGTTCTGCTGTACCGGATACTCACCTGCTGGCTGCCGGTATTCGTCGGCTGGCCGGTGATGCGATGGCTCACCAAGAACGAAATGATCTGACGTCGGGTCAGTCCACGTTCCCGTCGGCCATGACCACCACCAGGACGATCGACCGGCGCATACTTTGGCCGACGCTGGTGTCCAGAGACACCAGGTAGTACTCCTCGGGCACCGACTGCGCCACCGTGATTGGCACGGAGATGCTGGCCGAGCCGTCGGAACCGAACTGTGCGGACACCGGTGCCGTGGTAATTCCGGGGTCGGTGGAGGTGCCGGTGACGGTGTAGCCGCCGGCGCCGTCGATCATGCGCTGCGCGTCGAGGGTCACGGTGCCCGTGCTGCCCGGCGCGATGGTGACGACCGGTTGCGAGACGTTGACCGTCACGGCGGAACTGCCGGCGCCGAACGAGGGCGGCGCCGAGGATTGGGCAGTGCCCCAGCTCTTGTCGGGGTAGACGGCCAGCGAGAACTGCATGTCACCGCCCGTGCGCACGAACGACTCCGGAGTCCACGTGTGGTCGGTGGCCTGCCCGTCGATGCTCAAGGCGCTGATGTACTTGAGGGGGTACGGTGCGGACGCACCGGCCGCGGATATGCGGATGGACCTGCCTCCGGGAAGCGCGATGACAGCGCGGTCGAATAGCGGCGCGCTCACGCTGAGTGCCGACGTCCCCGGGGTGCTCGGATACAGGCCGAGGGCCGCCCACACGTACCAGCTGGCCAGGGCGCCGAGGTCGTCGTTGCCCGGCTCTCCGTCGGGATCGGGCCCGAAAAGCCCGCGCACGCGGTCCACGGTGAGCTGGGTCTTCCATGGCTGACCGACATCGTTGTACAGCCACGGCACCCCGAATCCGGGTTCGTTGCCTGCCCACAGATACGGCTCGTTGGGGCCGACGTTCAGCTCTTTGGTGAAGCGGTCGAGCCGACCGGCCACCGCGTTGCGGCCGCCGAGCGCCGTCACCAGGCCGGCGACATTGTGCGGCACCCACCAGACGTACTGCTCGGCGTTGCCCTCGTCGTAACCGTCCTGGCCGAATCCCAGCGGTGATTCCACGAATCCGGGGCCGGGTCGGAAGAAACCGGTGGCGGCGCTGCGGGGTGAGACGTAGCGGGTGCTGGGATTGAACAGGTTCTGCCAGTACTGCGACCGGTCCTGGAACTGCGCAGCGGTCGCGGTGTCGCCGAGGGATTCGGCGAAGCGGGAGATGGCGAAGTCGTCGACCGACCACTCCAAGGTGATCGACGCCCCGGCGATGCGGTCGCCGTTGCGGAACGCGAGGCTTTGCGGTGCGTAACCCCGCGCCAGGTAGGTCGCGATCCCGGGCCGTTCCACGTAGCCATTCAGCCCGACGCCGCCCTTGGTCGCGCCGTTCACCATGTAGCGCAGCGCCGTCTTGACGTCGAAGTCCTTGGCTCCGAAAGCGTAAAGGTTCACGATGAGAGGGACCACGCTGTCTCCGCTCATCTCGGCCGTCGCCGCATTCGCGAGGGCCCAGCGTGGCAGCGATCCGCTCTGTTCGGCGTCGTTCACCAGCGACTGGGCCATGTCGCTGGCTCGATCCGGGACGAGAAGCGCCTGCAACGCCGCTAGGCAACGATAGGTGTCCCAGTCGGAGAAGTTGGCATACTGGGTATGCCCGCCGGCCACACGGTGGACCGCGCTGTCGAACCCGATGTAAGTTCCGTCAGCGTCGTTAAAGGTGTTGGGGTGCAACAGCGATCGGTAGAGGGAGGTGTAGAAGGTGTCCAGGGCGTCGGTATTCCTGCCGGCCACCATGATGTGGGACAGAGCCGCGTTCCATTGGGACAGCGCCGCGGTGCGCACGTCGTCGAAGCTCTTAGCGCTTTCGGCCGCCAGGTTGGCCCGCGCACCGTCGATGCTGACGTAGGAGATCGCGGTTCTTACCTCGAGTTTCGTGCCGGCCGGGAACGACACGTATCCCCCGCTGTATGGCGATATGACGCTGCGGGTGCCGGGTTGGACCGAACGACCGTCCCATGCGCCGTAGGAACTGAACGGCTGGCTGAACCTCATGGCGAAATACACCGTGTAGGTGTTCCTCTTACCGCAGAATCCACCGCTGGTCGCCCACCCGCTGATCGTGGTGTTGTCTTCCCCTATCTGGAGGGCCGCGCGGGAATTGCCCGCCAATGAGGCACCGGACCGCACGTGCAACAGGGCGGGCCGGCCGTTGTGCGGGTAGCTGAATCGGCCGATCCCGGTGCGCGTGGTGGCGGTGAGTTCCGCGGTCACGTCCGTATCGGGGAACCGCACCGTGTAATACCCGGGTGCACCCTGCTCCGTGTCGTCGTGGGCAATCCGTTCCCAGGCGTTCCACGGCCGAGAGCCGATTTCGTTGGTGGTAGGCAACATCGAGATGTCGCCGAACGCGGCACAGCCCACCGAGGCGTGCGTCATGCTGAACCCGGTGGCGCGCGGGTTGTCGTAGTTGTAACCGGCGTAGTTGCCGACGGTGTCGGGCGAATACTGCACCATGCCGAACGGCACCGCGGCGCCGGGAAAGTTGTTGATCTCGCCCACCGTCTCGCCACCGGTCCCGGTGCCGATGAGCGTGTCGACGTGCTCGACCGGGTTGGCCACGAATTCAGGCTCGCCGTCGTAGGCGATGGGCGGAGCAGCCCCGACGAAAGTCGAGAACACAGCCACGACCGCGACGAGCGCGATGAGCGCAACGACGCGCGTTCGCGACTTCATACCTGTCTCATACCGGATAATTCTGTATTGGGTTGGGTTTGTCGGGACGAAGCGCCGACGCGCTCGAAAACGATCAAGGCCCTGCGACACCCGCCGCGACGTCGACGTAAAAGCCATGGGTGCCAACGACAGCACCGGAAAGGCCGGGGAACCGGGTGCGGCGCATCGAACACGCCGTCGCGCTCATAGCCGTAACGTTACAGGTATCGGGCGCGCGTCACCGCTAATGCCAGGTGAATCAGAGCCGAGCGCGCAGCGCGTCGACCTGGCGGATCAGCTTCGCGTAGTGCGATCCCGGCCAGAAAACGCGCCCGCATTCCGTGCAGCGGTTGAGCGGTGCGAGCCGCTGCCGCAGTCCCAGCCTGCGTAGCACCTCGAGGGTCTGCTCCTCCGGGTCGTCGGCGCGAACGAACAGGCCGTGAGTGACGGCGCGCCGCTTGAGCAGGCCCCGGTCCCGGGTCAGCAGGATCCGCCGCTGCCGCAGGCTGACGTCCGCCAGGGTCGCGTCGTCGGCTTGACTCCTCCCGGCAGTGAATTGCGGGGATTCCTCGTGCCGGCGGGCTGTCTCGATAGGCGTTCATGCGGCTATCGCCGTGGGCTGGTCGGTGGTGGAGGTTGGCGCCGAGCGGCTTGGTCGCAGCACGGTTTTGGCTTTCCGCCGCGCTTTGATGCGCGCCACCGACCTCCG
>Ga0080006_1118791_pt1 | contig 17220 bp, 14 predicted proteins | sample RS3BMetagenome_FD_69209 | JGI IMG/M metagenome (GOLD analysis project Ga0080006, IMG submission 69209) | Ferric oxide microbial mat and aquatic microbial communities from Rainbow Spring, Yellowstone National Park, USA - RS3B (SPADES... ... | reverse complement strand
GAGATGATCGCCCGGCGGTTCGGAGTCGGGAGCTTCTTCAAGCCCCTGGTCCGCGATGGCGAAAGGGTGTCGCCGGGAGTCTCGGTGGCCTCGATCTTCGGTGAGATGCGGTCGCTCCTCACGATGGAACGGACGGCGCTCAATTTCCTTCAGCAATTGAGCGGGGTGGCGACGCTGACCGCCCGATTCGTGGCCGAGGTCGCCGGGACAAAGGCGGTCATTCTCGACACCCGCAAGACCACCCCCGGCTGGCGGGCATTGGAGAAATACGCCGTTCGCTGTGGGGGTGGGACGAATCATCGGATCGGCCTGTATGACGCGGTTCTGATCAAGGATAATCACCTGGCCTGGCTGGCCGAGGGGGGCGACCCGATCGGCCGGGCGGTCGCGGCAGCCCGCTCGGGGGCTCCGAAGGGGACGAAGTTTATCGAGGTCGAGGTGGATACTCTGGAACAGTTTGATCGAGCTCTGGAAGTCGGTCCGGATATCATCCTGATCGACAATCTCGGACCCGAAAAGCTGGCCGAGGCGGTCCGTCGACGCGATGCGAAAGCACCGGGGATCTTACTCGAAGCCTCGGGCGGCGTGACCCTGGAGACGGTCCGGGCTCTCGCTCTGTCCGGAGTCGATCGGATCAGCGTTGGAGCCCTGACTCACTCGGCCCCGGCGCTCGATCTCGGGCTCGATTTTGATCGGGTGATCGCGTCGTGAATATCGCTTTGCTGGATCGGCTGAAGCGGGCGGGCGGATTCGTCCCGATCGAGGGACTCGGGGCGAGCCCGGCGGACCTCGACGAGTTGGAGTCGTTCGGCTTCCAATTCGAGCGGTCGGAGGAGCGGGGAATTGCCTATCGAGTCCCTTCGCCCCGGCTCTGCCCGGATCAGATCGAGTGGGACCTGGGGACGAAGGTGATCGGTCGAAGAATCGCCGTCTGGAACCGGGTCGGCAGCACGAACGATCTGGCCGCGAGGGCGGCGGCGAGTTCCACCAACGACGGACTGGTGTTTCTGGCCGAGGAACAGACGTCGGGACGAGGGAGTCGCGGGCGAAAATGGTCGGCGCCCGCCGGGTCGTCGATCCTGATGTCCTGCCTGCTCTTTCCGCCGATCCCTTTGCAAGACCCAGGCTGGCTGACCTCGTTTGCCGCAGTCGCGGTGGCCGAGGCGATCGCAGAATTGGGCCTTATGATGAGAGGCGAACCGATCAAAGCTCGGATCAAGTGGCCCAATGACATCTGGTTTGAAGGTCGAAAGCTGGGCGGGATTCTCGTCGAGCGGGGTCAAGGCACCGTCATCGGAATCGGGCTCAACGTCAACCTCCGACCGGAGGATTTCCCCGAGGAGCTTCGCGAGACCGCGACCTCGCTCCAAGCCGTGGTCGGTCGGACGATCGACCGGTCCGAGCTGGTCCGCTTAATCCTCCGCCAGCTCGACCGCGCTTATGATAGCTCGATTCGTAGGGGTCCGGACGACCTCGGCTCGCTCTATGAGAGACGCAGCGCACATTACTGGCACGAGGTCGACGTCTCGACCCCTTCGGGAATCGTCAGAGGGCGCCTTGGTAAGATCGACCTCCGGATGGGCCTGGAGGTGGGCCTTTCTCACGATGACTCCCGGAAGATTTCCCTGAAGGACGTGCTGGGCATCGTCAATCGGCCCGGGTCGGTCCGCTGGACCTGGGACGAGTATCAAGCTCGCTGGTGGCATGCGTCGTCGGATCAAGTTTATCGCGGTCGGGTCGATGAAACCCGAGGGGTTGACACCGGGGCTCGTCTGGCCGACGATTTCGAGGGATGATATTAAATCTTCGGCCGTCGAGAGGGATCGGATCATCGACCAGGTTTCACCGCATTCCCTCTGGGTTGGCCACTCGGGCGACGGCTCGGACGCCCGGCGACTCCACGACCTCGGGATCGAGGCCGTGGTGCAGGTCGCGACCGAGGAAGCGCCGCTCTCGCCGCCGAGGGGCCTGATCTATCTGCGATTCCCGCTCAGCGATGGGTCGGGCAATCCGCCGGCGGTGCTCAGGCTGGCCGTGGGGGCGGTCGCGGCCTTGATCCGGTTCCGGGTGCCAACCCTGGTCTGTTGCGGGATGGGCTTGAGCCGGTCGCCGGCCATCGCGGCGGTGGCCCTGGCGATGGTCCGTCGCGAGTTGCCGGATGACGTCTTGCGAGCCCTCAGCGATCGCCACCCGGTGGATGTCTCGCCCGGCTTCTGGCGGGACGTCCGCGAGATCCGGGCCATTCCCTTCGGCTTCGAGAGTCGAGAAGCATCCCTCGGAGGCCATCCCTGATGTTCCATCGACGGTTCGTGACATTCCTGGGCCTGGTGATCGTGGGGGTTCTGGTGGCCAGAGTCGTGGATCTGAAGGGAGCGGATGACCTGCTCGCCGGTGGCCGAATGAACGTGGATGCCGCGACGGCCGCCCGGCTCCCCGCGCCGGGGACGGTCGCCCCCGGCTCGTTCGGTTTCACTCCCGACGGTCAGTCGTTGACCTATCTCAAGTCGGAAGGGACCAGCCTCAGCCGGGTCCTCTGGAAGGTCGACCGGAAGGGCGGCGAGCCCCGGGTCATCGCCCGGCCGCCGGGATCGGGAGACACCGACGCCAACGTCTCCCGCGAGGAAGCCCTGCGGAGAGAACGCCAGAGGCAGCGCGACACCGGAATCACCCAGATCATCCGGGCCAAGAAGGCAGATGTCGCGATCATCCCGCTCGGCGGCGATCTCTACGTCCTGAAGGGTTCAGACGGTCCGCTCGAACGCCTGACCGACAACAAGACCCCCGAGATCGACCCGCAACTGACCGACGATGGATCGAAGGTCGCGTTCGTCCGTGAGAACAACCTCTTCGTTCTCGATCTGTCCTCGAAGAAGGAAACCCAACTCACGCACGACGCCACCGAGGGCGTGACCAACGGCCTCGCCGAGTTCATGGCCCAGGAAGAGATGGGCCGGTTCACCGGCTTCTGGTGGTCGCCCGACGGCTCGAAGATCGCCTATCAGCAGACCGACGAACGACACATCCCGCTCTACTCGATCGTCCATCAAGGCGGCGAGATCTCGGTCGAGACGCACCGCTATCCCTTCCCCGGCGCGACCAACGCGAAGGTCAAGCTCGGTGTCGTCGCCGCCTCGGGTGGCGACACCCGATGGCTTCCGCTTCCGAAAGCTCCGGATGAGGATCAGTACGTCGCCCGGGTCGACTGGGAGGGTCCGGACAGCCTGCTCGTGCAGTACCTCAGTCGCGATCAACGATCGCTTCAGCTTCATCGTTTCGGCCTGAAGGATGGTGGGCACGAATCGCTGATCGAGGAAAAGGCCGAGACCTGGGTCAACCTCCACCATGACCTTCGCGTGGTCGAACCGACCGGCGAGATTCTCTGGTCATCCGAACGCTCCGGCTTTCGCCAACTGGAACTCCACGGTCGCGACGGCAAGCTCATCCGCGACCTCACGTCCGGTCCCGGCGCGGTGGATGGCGTTGATCATCTCGACGCCAAGCGTCGCGAGGTCTGGTTCTCGGGATGGTCGGAAAGTCCGCTCGAACGACATCTTTACCGGGTCTCGCTCGACGGCGGTCCCGTGACCAGAGTCACAGTCGAGCCAGGGACGCATCGATCGGTCGTCTCGAACGACGGGCAGACCATCGTGGACACCTTCAACAGCCGATCGCGACCGATGGCGACTCGCCTGATCTCACGAGAGGGCCGGATTCTGTCGACGATCGACGACGCCGCGCTCTCGGACCCTCGGGTCTTGCAACTGAAGCTGACGCCTCCAGAGATTGTCCGCTTCCAGGGTCGCGAAGGGACCGAGTTTTATGGAGCTTACTACGCGCCGAGGTCGAAGCGATTCGGGATCAAGGCGCCTCTGGTGGTGATGCTCTACGGCGGTCCGCACGTCCAGTACGTCTCGGAAGCCTGGTCAATGACGGCCGACATGAACGCCCAGTTCCTTTCCGGGCTCGGCTTCGCGGTCTGGAAGATGGACAACCGGGGGTCGGCCCGGCGGGGTCACGCCTTCGAGGCGGCCATCCATCGAAACATGGGATCGGTCGAGGTCCGCGACCAAGCCGACGGTGTGGCTTATGTTGCAAAAACCTGGCCCGATGTCGATACGACGAAGGTGGGAGTCACGGGCTCCAGCTACGGCGGATACATGACGCTCCGCTGTCTGACCGAGGCTCCCGGCGTCTTCAAGGCGGGGGTCTCGGTCGCTCCCGTCACCGACTGGGACGGCTACGACACCTGCTATACCGAGCGATACATGGGCACGCCGGGCAATAACGCCAAGGGATATCACGACTCGTCGGTCTTGCACGCGGTCGACCGGCTCAAGGGGGATCTTCTGATCATCCACGGGATGGTCGACGAGAACGTCCACTTTCGTCATACCGCGAGACTGGTCTCGGCCCTGATCGCCGCCGGCAAGCCGTTCCGGATGCTCCCTTTGCCCGAGGAACGACACTCCTCGCGCAAGGAAGAGGGCCGGAAGTACGTGGCCGAACAAGTCTCGGGTTTCTTCGAGATGAGTCTGGTTTCTCCACCGAAGAAATAAGAGGAGATCGCCGATCTTGACCGATCCTGTCGTCCGCAACTCGCGCCGAGAGGCCATCATCATTGGTCTGGTCTGGTTGGCCAGCACACTTTTCTGCTGCTTCTATTCGTGGTGGTTCGGCTATGGCTCGGCCGAGCATCCGCTGACGAGCCAGGACGTCCGGCCGATCTGGGGCATCCCTTCGTGGGCGTTCTGGGGTTACATCGTTCCCTGGGTCGTCTGCGCGCTGTTCACGATCTGGTTCGCAGGATTTTACATGGTCGATGACGACCTGGGTCGCGATCACGCGGCCGAGCTGGAAAGTGACATTCGCGAAGGAGTGGTCGATGCCCAAGGTTGAGGCCGTACAGGCTCATCCGGCGACTCTGGTGGCGCTGGCTCTGTTCACCTTGATCTCGCTCGGTCTGGGGGTCGTCGCGAACCTGGTGGCCAGCCGCAAGGCCGGTTTTCTCCAGAAGTATTTCCTGGGGAATCGGTCGCTCGGGGCCCTGGCCGTCGCCCTGACGGCGGCCGTCATGAGCGGCGGGACCTTCATGGGTTTTCCCTCGCTCGTCTACAGCTTCGGCTGGGTGGTCGGCCTCTGGATCGCCTCGTACATGGTGGCTCCCTTGACGGTCCTGGGAGTCCTGGGCAAGCGGATCGGCCAGCTCTCGCGCAAGACCGGCGCGATCACCTTGCCCGACCTGCTCCGCGAGCGGTTCGGCAGCCCCGCGCTCGGGCTCCTGACCAGTCTCCTGGTCATCTTCTTTTTGACCTGCAACCTCGTCCCCCAGTTCAAGGCGGGCGGGGTGATCATGAAGATCGTCATGCCGTCGTCGGCCTATACCTGGGCCTCGGGCGAGGACCTGGCCGTCACCGTGGACATGGGCTACATCGTCGGCCTGGCGATCTTCACGGCGACCGACGTCGCCTACACGGCTTACGGCGGATTCCTCGCGGCGGTCTGGACCGACGTCTTCCAGAGCCTGGTCATGGCGGTCGGCGTGATCCTCCTCTTTCCGATGGCGATGGCGGCCTCGGGTGGGCTTGCCAGTGCGACCACCAAGGGAATGGAGCTGGCCGGCGATGGATTCGCCTTCGGCCCCGGCGCCGGTCGGTCGTTCCACCCTCTGACCCTGGCCCTCTCATTCTTCGTGATGTGGGCCATCACCGGAATGGGCCAGCCGTCGACCATGGTTCGCCTGATGGCGTTTCGCGACTCGCGAACGCTGCGCTGGTCGATCCTTTATCTGACAATTTACAATATTTTGATCTATATTCCGCTCGTCTTCATCTTCATCGCGTCGAGGAGCATCCTTCCTGGCCTGGAAAAACCGGACGAGGTGATGCCTCGACTGGTGATCCACCTGGCGAATCCTTATGTCGCCGGATTGATCCTGGCCGCCCCGTATGGCGCGGTCATGAGCACCGTGAGCGGTTTCTTGCTGATCGTGGCTTCGGGTCTAGTTCGCGACGTCTATCAGCGTTTTCTGCGTCCCAAAGCTTCCGAACGTGAGATCGAGTGGGCGAGCTATTCGGCGACGATCGGGATCGGTGTCATTGCGGCGGTCGTCGCGCTCAACCCGCCCAAATACCTCCAGTTGATCGTCGTTTTTGCCAGCTCGGGAATGGCCTCGGCCTTCTTGATGCCCGCCTTGATGGGGGCGTTCTGGCGAAGGGCCACGGCCGCCGGAGCCATCGCGTCCATGAGCACCGGCGCCGGCGTGACCCTGGCACTCTATGCTTACGGGTCGTACCTGGGATTTCATCAGGTGGACCAGGGGATTGGACCAAGGCCGCAGATGTTCGGGGCTTACTATCTGCTCGGCTTCGAGCCCTGCGTCTGGGGTCTGCTCTCGTCGCTGGCCAGCGGTGTGGTCGTGAGCTGGCTCTCCCGGCCTCCCGATCCCGAGCGAGTCGCGCTGCTTTTCGATCAGCAGCCGGCTGATGCCCCGGCCCCCGCGACGTTGGACCTGGCCAACAAAGAGCGGTCCCATCCCACCGATCTCGAGCAGCACTGATCGGCTCGAATCCCACTAACCCTTGCAATCAAGCGCCCTCGGCACCATAATACCCGCAGGACGGATCGGATTGCCCGGTCCGGCCTCACGTCAATGATCCGGCGATTCGATGGCCGGTATAAGCCAGGGCGGAGTGGTCTCCTTTCGGGACCCGCTCGACGTTTCCCCGCATTTACGTTCGAAAAATGGGACCGGACCAACCGGGATCGACCGTCCATGCCTTGACCAGTTCAGGCCTGGCGGATCGAGAATCACTCTGGAAGAGGACTCGCGGATCATGGCGGAAAAATCGGCCGACCTCCCCGTTCGGATCATCGGCAGCCGCGAGTTGCACCAGAACCTGCCGACCATCCTCCGCGAACTCGAAAAAAAAGACGTCCGCTATGTCCTCACGGTCCATGGCAAGCCGCGTGCTGTTCTCGTGGGGGCCGAGCCTTATATGAATATGATCCTCGATCGTAAGAGCCCGAGCGAGGCACTCGTCGGTCTCCAGCTCAGCGCGTTGCTCGGTGAGACGCTCAATCCCGCCTCGCTGGAAGATCTGGAAAAAGCACTCGAGCAAAAAGCCGAATAATCCGGGCTTGACGGATTTGTCAGGAAGGCTGGAACCCTGGGCGAAGATTACAATCGACCGGGTCGTGAGGGCCTTCGGCCGAGACTTTTCGGGACTTGAGAATGTCCCATTTTTTTCACTCGGATTTTTCACCTTCGGCCAATTGGGTTGTAGACTTGAGTCGAAAGCGAAGGATTTGAAATCGCCCCACCGGCGTGATTCTTCGATTCACGGCATTCGGGTTGCTTTACCAGGGTCTTCAGTCGCACCACTGAGCCAGCCCCTTCGAGCCAAGAACCCGTTATCCGACTCAGGAGGCTCCCCATGGACCGCATGCCAACGGCCCCGACCGCGGTGCGCACTTCGCGAATCGCCCTGTTTCTTGCTCCGGCCCTTCTCATCGCGGCCACGACCGGCTGCCATCACAAGCGGCAATCGCTCCGGCCGGTCTATGGTCAGCCCGTGGTCGTCTCACCGCCCTGCAAAACGCCAGGCTGCAATTCGGCGGCTCCCGCCAGCGGCGGAATCATCATGACACAGCCCGAAGGAACTGAGGCGGTCGAGCCTGACCTCGCCCCGATTCCCTCGACCAGCCGATCCGAGGGAGTGATCCGGGCCGGCGGCGGGTCGCCTCCTGTGCCCAATGAGGCCGAACCGGTTCTCAACCCCGCTCCCTCGACGAACCCCGGAACTTCTGCGGCCCCGACCCCGACCCCGACCGGGGGAATCGAGCTGAACCGGCCGACCAGTGGTCTCCAAAGCACGGGACGAACCGCCAGCGCTCCGGTTCGGAGTCAGCGAGTCTCGCTCAAAAAAAACGTCTCTTCGTATCTGGCCGAGCCCGCCGAACTCTTTCAGCCGACCAAGGCTGACCGACCCTGGAAATATGTCGTGGTTCACCACAGTGCCAATTCCTCGGGGGGTCTCGATCAGATCGATCGGGACCACCGTAAGGTTCTCGGCTTCGAGGGGTGTGGGTATCACTTTGTGATCGGCAACGGCACGGATAGTCCGGACGGCCAGATCGAGGTCGCCGCTCGCTGGTCGAACCAGAAAAACGGCGTTCATTGCCGGAATGGCAAGAATCCCGACGTCAATGAATACGGGATCGGGATTTGCCTGGTCGGTAATTTTGATCAGACCGAGCCGACTCCCCGGCAAATCGCCGCCGCTCAGGCCCTCGTGGCCTATCTGGCTGAACGCTATCAGCTCCCTTCCGATCACCTCGGTGCGCATGATGAATTCGCCGAGGGTCCGACCGCTTGCCCGGGCAAGAATTTTCCTTATCAGGCGATCTTTGGATCAAAACACGTGGCCGCTCGATGATCTCCGTAACCTTGAAGCTTTCCATTTCTCAGAATTTTAATGGATCGCCCGACCCTCGGGGATGAGCCTTGAGGATCGGGCGATGGCGTTTCAAGATCCACCCGAAGCTCGACGGACGGCTTCGTGCAAGAGAGCGATGACGCTCATCGAATCGGTAATCTGACCGCTCTGGAGCATGCCCCAGACGGTCGGCCAGTCGAACCGGCTCAAAAGGAGCTTCTCGGTTCCTTCGGGCTCGCTTTTGCCCGGCGTCAAGTCGGTGGCCCGGTAGAGAAAAGCGACCTCGTCGCTGACCGAGTTCGAGAGGTGAGCCCGGCCCAGCGGTTCGATTCGACCGGCGATCAACCCCGTCTCCTCGCGTAGCTCACGACGGGCGGTATCCAGGGGATCTTCCCCCTCGGGACCACCTCCTTCGGGGATCTCCCAGGAGAAGCCGCTGAGGGGATAGCGATACTGACCGACGAGCCAGACGTGTCCCTCGTCGTCGACCGGCAGGACACCGACGGCCTTGTTCTTGAAATGGACCACGCCGTAGATACCCGGCTGGCCGTCGGGCCGGAGAACCTGATCCTCGCGGACGGCGATCCAGGGATTCTCGTAGACCGGGCGAGTCGACAGCGTGGTCCAGGGATTGGTGAATTCGGGCTCCTGCCTCTCTCGAAGGCTCATCCCTTGAGCGCGGCTTGAAGCGAGATCCCCATATCGGCGGGGCTCTTGGCGACCCGGATTCCCGCACCTTCCAGAGCCGCGATCTTGTCCTCAGCCTTGCCCGAGCCTCCCGAGATGATGGCCCCGGCGTGGCCCATCCGCTTGCCGGGCGGAGCCGTCTGACCGGCGATGAAGGCGGCCATCGGCTTGGTGAACTTGCCCGATTTCTTTAGCTCCGCCGCCTGCTCCTCGGCGTTGCCGCCGATCTCGCCCATCATCAGAACGGCGTCGGTGTCGGGGTCCGCCTCGAACATCGTGAGGGCGTCGACGAAGCTTGTTCCGTTCACCGGGTCGCCGCCGATCCCGACGCAGGTGCTCTGACCGATCCCGAGATTGGTCAACTGCCAGACCGCCTCATACGTGAGAGTGCCCGATCGGCTGACGACGCCGACCCGCCCCGGCTTGTGGATATAGCCGGGCATGATGCCGATCTTGCAGGCCCCGGGGGTGATCACGCCCGGACAGTTCGGTCCGATCAAGCGGACATTCGGGTGATGGGCCTTCAAGTAAGCGACGGCCCGGGCCATGTCGAGTACCGGGATTCCCTCGGTGATCGCGACAATCAGGGCGATCCCGGCGTCGGCGGCTTCGAGAATCGAATCGGCGGCGAACGGCGGCGGGACGAAGATCATGGTCGCGTTGGCGCCGGTGGCCTTGACGGCCTGCTCGCAAGTATCGAAGACCGGGACGCTCAAGGTGGTGGTCCCCCCTTTGCCCGGGGTAACGCCGCCGACCAGATTCGTGCCGTAGTCGCGACACTGCTCCGAGTGGAACGCCCCCGCCTTGCCAGTGATTCCCTGGCAGATCAGCCGGGTGTTCTTGTCGACCAAGATGCTCATGCGATGGGTTCCGTGGTGGGGCGGCGAGAGCCGTTAAGGGATCTAGGTGTCATATGTTCAATACAACTCATACATCTGCTCGCCGCCGTGAGCTGGGTTTCCGATGAGTTTGCAGTTGCGGAGGTCCACAACGAAGTCGAGGTGTTCCAGTGGAATCTGACCGATCAGGGTCGGGACACAGTCGGGGACCTCGCAGACATTGATCGGACAGTCGCGTCCCTGAATCGTCAGGCGGACCAGTTCGTATATGCCCAACTCGGCCTCGCCAACGCTGCTCATCACCCGTCTCGTCGAGGTTCGGGTCAACCCGAGTTGCTGGATCAACCGGGTCGGCAAGGAAAGCATGGTCGCGCCCTTATCGACGAGGGCATCCGGGACCCCGATTCTCCTCACCTGATCGGCCGGGATCAAACCTCTCTTAGTAGCCCAAGCATCCTCGATATTCTCGATAGTCGCCTCGACCGTCACTCGTCCCATCGTGTCGGTCTCCATTGGCGCTGACCTCTCATGGGATCGAGAAGTTGGACGAAAATCTCAAGCCGCGCCCTTAGCCGCCGCCACAACCTTCTTGGCCGCGTCGGTCAGGCCGACGGCGGTGATGATCTTGCGGCCGGACTCGTCGAGGAGCTTCTTGCCGAGTTCCACGTTCGTCCCTTCGAGGCGGACGACCAGCGGGACCTTGAAGTCGATCTCGTCGTAGGCGGCCAGGAGGGCCGAGGCGATCGTGTCGCACTTCATGATCCCGCCGAAGATGTTGACCAGCACGGCCTTGACCTCGGGGTCGGCCAGGAGAATCCGGAAGGCTTCGAGCACCTGGTCCTTCTGGGCTCCGCCGCCGACGTCGAGGAAGTTCGCCGGCTCTCCGCCGTGGTATTTGATCAGGTCCATCGTGCTCATGGCCAGACCGGCACCGTTGACGAGGCAGGCGATATCGCCGTCGAGGCTGACGTAGCTCAGACCGCTCTTGCCCGCCCGGAGTTCGTTCGGGTCCTCTTCGTCAACATCGATCAAGGCGGCGATGTCCTTGTGGCGGAACATGGCATTGTCGTCGAAGTTCAGTTTGGCATCGAGGGCCAGGACTTCACCCTTCTCGGTGACGATCAGAGGGTTAATCTCGGCGAGCGAGGCATCCGATTCGAGGAAGAAGCGGACAAATGACTTGAGAAACTTCTCGCCGTTCCGGGCCGCCGGACCGGTCAGGCCCAGGGCGCTGCAGACCTTGCGGGCCTGAAAGTCGAGCAGGCCAACGCCGACGTCGATCGGCTCGCGATGGATCTTCTCGGGCGAGTCGTGCGCGACGATCTCGATGTCGACTCCCCCCTCGGTCGTGGCCATCAGGACCGGGCACTGCAACGCTCGATCGACCGCCAGGCCAAGATAAAGTTCCTTGAGAATGTCGTGGCCGACCGTGACCAGCACCTTCTTGATCAACTGCCCCGCAGCGCCCGTCTGGTAGGTGACGAGCGTCTTGCCAAGCAGTTCCGAGGCGGCCCGCCTGGCGTCTTCCTTCGATCGGACGAGCTGGACCCCCTTGGCCATCCCCTCCTTGCGGGGTTTGAGGCCGCTGGCGATCTCGAGGGCCTCGCCTCGATCATCGTCGGGGCCGATGGCGATTCCCTTGCCTCGCCCTCCCGCGTGAACCTGCGCCTTGACGACGATCAGGCCACCGCCCAGCTTGTCGAAGGCCTCGGCCGCCTCGTCGGAGGTCGAAACAACGATCCCATCGGGGACGGCGACCCCGGCGGCCTTGAGTAGATCCTTCGCCTGGTACTCGTGGACTTTCATGGGACTTGGGACCTTGCCTGGGGCGAGCGGAGGGAATCCGTTACGGCTGGATCAGTCGTGAGAGTGGGGTCGTTTTACCAGACCCGGCGGGGGGATTCCAGACCCGAGATGACCCGGATCAGCAACGGAACTCTTCCTCGACCTCGCGGGCGATCGCGGCGAGTTCCTCATCGGTCGGAAACGAAGGGTCGCCCCGGCTGACCTCACGAGCCTCATCCGAGTCGACCACTTCGCGGAATTCCTCGATCCAGAAGGCGGATTCCTCGTCCGAGAGAGTGATCTCGCGTTCGAGTCCCGCCGAGATCGCCGCCGTCGGACGCCTTCGTTGCGAGAGCGTTTCGAGCTGATCGAGAAAATCGTCTGCGGAGAGATATTTCGCTTTCTTCCGGCTCGCCGCTTTCTGGATCCGGTGGTCGGAGGAGACCACCGTCAAGGCCTTGGGACGGTCATGGTGGGCGATCAGATCCTCGATCCGTTCATCGGCGCTGTCGGCTTCGACCGCGTAGACAACTGTAATTCCCTTGTGCCGGGTCGTGGCCGGCACGTGATCCGGCGCCGCCTTGGCATCAAAGACGACCGTCGTCAAGTGAGCCTCAACTGGCTCAAGACTGGCCGCCAGGCGATTCAGAAAGCGAAGGCGAGCCTTGCGGAACGCTGCCGGACCCAGCTTGCCGCCCATCAAGCCGGCGGCGTGCATCACGTTGTAGCCGTCGATGAGAGTCCGCATCGGTGGTGGGTCCCTGAAGTCGTCTCGGTCAGACTCGCTACCTATCCTCTAAGATACGCTCTTGTGACGCTTCCGGCAAATTGATGGGGACTTGGAGCGAGTCAAGAGTGTCTCCGGATTTTCTGGGAAAGATGGATCGAGGTCGTGGTGGGCAGAGGTCGTCCTCGATCCCGGAGCGTAAGCTGTCAGGTTGGGCGAGGCTCCGGATTCGAGGACGACCCCGGCCACCCTGTTGACGTCCGAAGTCCGAAAGAATTCCAAGATTTCCTGGTGACATTCGTAGCCGATCAGGAACCGATCATGGTCAGGGTTGAATCCTTTCGGTTAATTCTTACAATGGGTGCTCCAAGAGCTTGGGTAAAGTCGCCAGGGCCTGTGCTTCACGATCTCTGGAAGGGATTTACGGACCATGCGATGGGATGTACTGGTCGTTGCGGCGGCCCTGGTGGGATTCTTGGGGGATGGTTCTTACTGCCTGGCTGGCTCGGAAGTGATCGAGCTCAAGGACGGTCACCAGATCGTGGGTGAAGTCGTGGCCGAAAAGGCCAACTTCCTCTTTGTCGATCTTGGATTTGATATTCTCAAAGTTCCCAAGGATCAGGTTTTGCGTCGCAAGGCGGACGACGGGGTCAAGACTCCGTCGGGACCGAGTGGACCGGTGGTGGAAGCCGATCCCACGGGCTTTTACAAGACTGCCGACCTGAAGCTGACTCCCGTCAAGGATCTGGTTCGAAGATTCGGCGAGGCCGTCATCTCGATCGAGACACCGTCGGGCAAAGGTTCCGGGTTCATCTTGAATGACGAGGGATTCGCGGTCACGAACCACCATGTCATCGACGGGGAGACCCGGATCTCGGCGATTCTTTATGAGAACACGCCCGGGGGTCTGAAACGTCGAAAGATAGAGGATGTGGTGATTGTGGCCTTGAATCCGTTCGTTGACCTGGCCTTGCTGAAATTGCCGGTGCAAAAGGATCTGAAACTTGGCCACGTGTTTTTGGGTAGCCTGGACGACATCAACGCGGGGGATGGAGTCTTCGCCGTGGGTAATCCGCTGGGACTCGAACGGAGTGTCTCGCAGGGAATCGTGAGCACGAAAAACCGTAACTTCGAGGGCTTGGTTTATCTTCAGACCGACACCGCAATCAACCCCGGAAATTCGGGGGGGCCTTTGTTCAATCTGCGCGGCGAGGTAATCGGCGTCACCAACATGAAGCTGACCTTTGGCGAGAATCTCGGCTTTGCAATTCCTATCAATTATGTCAAGGACTTCCTTCGCAACCGCGAGGCGTTCTCTTTTGATAAGGACAACCCGAATACGGGCAACCGTTATCTCGACCCGCCTCGACGGCTCAAGCCAGGTCTGCCGCCGGGTCGCGTGACAAGCTCGAAACCGTGAGTGCATGACTGACAGACCGGGGATCGATTGGATCGATCGTTCGGCGACAAAAAAAGGGTCCTGGGCGTGTATCCCAGTCGTGCCCTTGCATCGCGAGGAGATTCCCGAGCCCGAAGGACGGGTGGTTGGGAAGTGGTGATCGGCCCCCCGGCCGCCTCCCGGGCGAGCGGGTGGGGAGCATGAAAAGGGAGCTTCACTTGATGCGTACCCCGTTGCGGGTGGCCTTCCGTCTCGCGTTGACCGGCTACCTTGGGCTGGCGGCCCTTACGGCCCTGGCAACCTCCAGCCGCGCCGCCGACATGGAGAAGGCGCTGCCCGAATCGACTCTATTCTTCTTCAAGATCAAGAACTTCGCCGATCTGCGAGACTCGTTCAAGCAGACCGGGTTTGGCCAGCTTCTGGCCGACCCGGCCATGAAGCCCTTGAAGGATGACGCCATCGCCAAGATGGAAGATGGCAACAAGGACCTCAAAGCGAAGCTGGGCGTTTCTCTCAATGAATTGCTCACTCTCCCGCAGGGTGCCGTGACTCTGGCCGTCGTCACCAAGGCAGATCCCAAGATGCCCGTCTCCTTGCTGATCTCGGCGGACGCCGGATCGAACAAGGCGAAGATGACCGAAGTGATGATGAAGGCGACTGACCAGGCCAAGCAGGCCGATGCGAAAGTCGGCACGGAGACCTTCAAGGGTCTGACACTGCACATCGTCCAAGCTCCGAAGGAAGGGGACAAGCCCGCCTCGCCGCCGTTGATCTGGACCAACGTTGACTCGGTGTTTCACATCGCGTCGGACGCCGACGCGTTGAAGGACCTGATCACGCATGCCGACGGTCGGTCCGATTCGTTGGCCTCGGTCGAGTCTTATACCAAGACGAAGGCCAAGCTCGCCGACGCTCCGGTGACCTGGTTCCTGGATATCAGCAAGGCCATCAAGCAGGCAGTCAAGATCCTTCAGCCCGGCGGGGCCGGCCAGAACACCGAAGCCCTTCTCCAGGTCACGGGAGTCACCGGCCTCAAGGCCGCCTCCGGAACGTTCGGGTTCAATGCGGGTCCTTTCGATAGCGTCAGCAAGGTCTACGTCATGGCCCCGGCCCCGACCCAGGGCGTCCTCAAGCTGTTCTCGATGCCGAAACAGACCCTTCGTCCCGAGAGCTGGGTTCCCGGCAACGTGACCAGCTACTACACGCTAAGCTGGGACCTCGACGGCGCCTATAGCGCCCTGAACGATCTGGTCAACCAGTTCAATCCGGGTCTGCTCCAGGTCGCCCAGCAAGCGCTTGTTGGTCCCAATGGCGGTGAAGGGCTCGACCTCCAGAAGGATATCTTCGGTCCGCTCGGCAATCGGGTCACCGTGATCAGCGACTTCAAGAAGCCGATCAAGGAAGACAGCCAGCGGTTCCTCTTCGGGGTGGCTATTTCCGACGTCAAGAAGTTCCAGTCGACCCTGAACAAGATCATTGAAATCGCCGGTGGTGCTCCGACCAAGCGGGATTTCCAGGGAACGACCATCTACGACTTCAAGCTTCCCGAGATGCCCGCCGGCGCCGCTGATGCTGGTCCGCTCAAGGACGGCAAGGTCAGCCTGGCGATCGCCAAGGATACCCTCTTCGCGGCCACCGACCCGGCCTTGCTCGAATCTGTGCTCCGAGGCGGTTCGCCGCCCCTCGCCGACAATCCGGAATTCCTGTCGGTCGCCAAGCAGTTCCCCCCTCAGACGAGCAGCATCAACTATGCTCGGTCGGATGAGAGCTCGCGAGCCTCTTACGACAGCATCAAGAGCGGCGATTTCGAGAAGCAGTTGAAGGCCAATCCCAACGGCCCCGACCTGAGCAAGATCTTCGACAAGTCGAAGCTGCCCGACTTCTCCGTCTTCATCAAGTACCTGGCCCCCGGCGGGGGTTACGGGCTGATGGAAGACGACGGCGTCACCTTCACCAACTTCATCCTCAAGAAGAACAATCCCTGATCTTCGCCGATCGGGATCTTTGAAGATCGACTTGAACGCGGCGGGAGGATCCCACGATCCTCCCACCGCGTTCTTTTCGTAAGATTCGGCTCAAGTGGAACCCTCCGCGCATCCGATTCCATCGTTACAGGGTCGGCCGTCGACGGTCTGAGGATTGGCCTCGGGTTGGCGGGAGACATCGAAGGTCGGAGGTGCTTGGATGTTCGACCGCTTGAGCAAGGATGCCGTGGGCCGTCAGTCGCAGGGCTACCGAGCCCGGTTGAAAGCCGGCGATCGAATCCGGGTAGAGCCGCTCGAGGGGCGAGCCCTCATGGCGTCGCTGGCCCCGATCCCCAGCGTCAGCGTCGCGGGGATGTCAGGCACAACGTCGGGAGCGGGCTATCAGGTTCCCTTGAACGGCCTGATCAACAGCAACGCCGACCCCCAGACTTTCTCGGTGGCCACCGACAACACGACCAGCGGCGTCAAGGCCACCGTGGCCACGGGGGACTTCTGGACTGTCGGCGTCTCGCATACGTCGAGCGGCACCGGAGATCCCGCTTTCTCCGGCACCCTGACCTTTGAACTCTTCAACGACCTGACGCCGAACTCGGTCGCCAAGATCGAGAGCCTGATCAACGGCACGGTCCCCTTCTCCAGCCTGACCGCCGCGGCCCAGAAGGTGATCTACCCCAATGGCACCGGCACCACCGGGGTCGACTATTACACGGCCACCAACGGCGGCAATACCTTCGGCCGGGTCCAGGGGGGCTTCCCCGACACCAATTCCTACATCGTTCAGGGCGGTGCCTTGGTGCCGCCGATCAGTGGGCAAGTCTTCGCGACTCCGTACGCCAACGAGACCAGTTCGCAGCTTGTCTTCAACGGGACCGGGCAAATCGCCCTGGCCAACTCGGGCGGTACCAGTTCGCAGGACTCGCAGTTCTTCGTCACCACTGGCTCGCCCCAGACTTCACTGAACGGCAGCTACACGATCTTCGGTCAACTCGTCGCCGGCGCGAATATCCTGGCCCAGATGACTCATGTGGCCGGGACCCCGATCCAGCAAAATGGCCAGAACGCCAATCTGGGAAACACCCCGACCAACCCGATCACGATCACCTCGTCGACTCTCTCGAAGACCGATCCCAATGGTGTGGTCCATATCAACGCCACGTCGGCCACGCCAAATACCGTGACCAACGTGACGGTCACCGCCACCGACACGGTCACGAAGACGCAGACGACCCAGACGTTCCCGGTGATCACGTTCCCGCCCTACGCTTCGAACAACGTGATCCCCAACTCGACCATGCCGATGCTGTCGCCGGTCACGACACCGATCGCCACGGCCGCGAACACTCCGACCACTTTTCAGCTCAGC
>Ga0080006_1202687_pt1 | contig 17227 bp, 15 predicted proteins | sample RS3BMetagenome_FD_69209 | JGI IMG/M metagenome (GOLD analysis project Ga0080006, IMG submission 69209) | Ferric oxide microbial mat and aquatic microbial communities from Rainbow Spring, Yellowstone National Park, USA - RS3B (SPADES... ... | reverse complement strand
GCCGCCGCCCACGCCCAATTATGCCATCACCCAACAGCTTCCAACCCCCATCAGCGCGCAGCCACCATCAACCAGATCACCGAAAACAAGATCATCACAAGCCGGCTGAAAAATCAGGGTCAGAAACAGGTTGGCAACCCGCTCGATGTTTCCGATCACCCGCCGGCCTTCGCCGACGACGTACGGCAGCGTCGCAAACTTATTGTCCAGCAGTACTATTTGTGCCACGGCACGAGAAGCGGGACTTCCGGCGCCCATCGCGACACCGATGTCGGCATCTTTGAGGGCCAGCACATCGTTGACACCATCTCCGGTCATCGCGACGGTATGCCCGTGCGATTGCAGCGCGTGCACGATGGCGCGCTTCTGATCGGGCCGCACCCGGCCGAAGGTGGTGCCCTGCTCCAGGACATCGGCCAATTCTGCTGGATCCGTGGGGAGTTGGCGCGCATCGATCGTCTCTCCGTGCAGCCCGAGCCGGGCGGCGACCGCACCGACGGACACCGCGTTGTCGCCGGAGATCACCTTGAGCGAAACCCCCTCCGCGGCGAAATAATCCAATGTCTCGCGAGCGTCGGGCCGCACCTTTTGTTCCAGCACCACCAGCGCGACGGGGGTGACCCGGCCCGGCGCGTCGGGGTGGCCCACGGCGACGTCGCCGGCGCCCAGCAGCAGGACTCGCAGTCCCCGCGCGCCGATCCGTTCGGCCTGCGCGGCCGTCGCCGATGACGGATCGAGGAGCACATCGGGCGCTCCGATCACCCAGTTGCCGTGGCCCCGATAGGACACGCCGCTCCATTTGGTGGCCGACTTGAACGGTGCTGTGGCGGTGACGATCCAGCCCGGCGGCTCGCTGTATGCCGCGGCGATGGCCTGCATGCTGGCGTTGGGCCGCGGGTCGGCGGCGGCCAGCGCGGCCAGCACGTCTGCGACGGTGTCGGGCTGGGCGGCCAGTTCCTCCACGTCCGCGACTCGCATACCATTTTCGGTGAGAGTGCCGGTCTTGTCGGCGCAGACCACGTCGACCCGTGCCAGTCCCTCGATGGCCGGCAGTTCCTGCACGAGGCAGCGACGTTGGCCGAGCCTGATCACCCCGACGGCGAACGCCAGCGAGGTCATCAGGACCAGGCCCTCGGGCACCATCGGCACCAGCGCGCCCACCGTCCGCAGCACCGACTGCCGCCATCCGGCATGGGTGGTGAACAGCTGGGTGTAGATCGTCAGGAGACCGGCGGGCACCAGCAGGTAGGTGATGAACTGCAGGATCCGGTTGATGCCGTTGCGCAATTCGGATTTCACCAGGGTGAACTTGCTGGCCTCCCCGGCCAGCTTCGCGGCATAGGCCTGCGGTCCCACCCTGGTAGCCCGATAGGCCCCGGAACCGGCGACGACGAAGCTGCCCGACATCATCGCGTCGCCCTTTGCCTTGGTGATCGCGTCCGCCTCGCCGGTCAGCAGCGATTCGTCGATTTCGAGGTTGGACTCCTCGACGATTTCTCCGTCGACGACGACCTGGTCGCCGGGACCTAGTTCGATGATGTCGTCGAGTACCACTTCGGTGGGTGACAGCGCCCGCGTCCCGGATTGTCTGCGCACCAACGGTTTCGCCTGGCCAACGATCGCCAGCCGGTCGAGCGTCTGCTTGGCGCGGATCTCCTGGACCATGCCGATGACGCTGTTGGCGATAATGAGCAAACCGAACATCCCGTTGATCAACGAGCCCGTCGCCAGCACGATCATCAGCAGCACGCCGAGGATCGCGTTGATCCGGGTGAAGACATTGGCCCGCACGATCTGGGCGACACTGCGCGTGGCGTGTTCCCGCACGGCGTTGCTGTTGCCGGCGGCGACCCGCTGGGCTACCTCGACGTCGGACAGGCCGCCAATCATCGGGTGAAGGTTCCCAGTTTCTCCGAGTCGAAGTACTCCAGGTTGAGCGTTCGGCTGCCGGGGAACCCGGCAAAGGTTGCTTTCGAGATGGTTCCGGGTGGGGCGTTTTCGTCGGTCACCGGGAAGCTGAAGGTGTCGCCGTCCCAGTGCGTCAGCGGGAACGTCTGGTTCTTGGGGCCGAGCGCAAGCTGCAGCGCGCCGTCGCGTTCGGTCACGATGGCCGGGCCCCAGTAGTCACTGGCATACACGCCGGTGTAGTCGGGGAGCGGCCGGGCCGGTGCTGGGTTGGCCGGGGGCGACTTTCCGACGAGCGAGCCCTGTGGATTGTTCAGCTGTGCGATCGCCTTGTGGTACAAGTTCGCCCAGTCCTCACGGATCTCGCCGTACTGCACCAGATCCATGAACTCGGCGGTCAGCGTCTCCGGCACGCCAATGGGCGCGGCGTTCGTCAGCGCGATAACGGCCAGGTCCTCGGACGGCATCGCCACAAAGTTCGTCGCCGCGCCCAACGAGAACGCGCCGGAATGGCTGTACTCGGTGCGCCCTGACGAACTGACCGACACGTTGAACCCATATCCGTAGACGCTGGGTCGCGCCTTCGGCGTCGTGGCGGGCACCGAGATCACCTCTGCGGTGTAGGCGGGCAGCAGGGCTTCGGGCGACGCGATCCGCCGACCGTTGTAGCTTCCGTTGCCCAGCAACATCATCAGCCAGCGCGCCATGTCGTTCACCGACGAGCTCACCCCGCCCGCGGCGGATTGGGCGTCCGGGTCGCGCTGGAAACGCGGCACCCATGTGTCTCCCACCTTGACGTGGTTGACCGCGTGGTCGGGCCGGGCGGTGAAGTCGGTGAACCGCGAACTCGTCGACGTCATCCCCAGCGGGCGGTACAGCACGTCGTCGGACAGGTCTTCCCATGGCTTGCCGGCCGCGGTCGCGACGGCTTCGGCGGCGGCGGTGACGCCGAAGTTGGTGTAGGCGTAGCTGATCCGGAAGGGCGCCAGCGGCAGGTCCTTCAGCCGTTCGAGTACCTGCCGGCGACCGTAGCCGAGGTCCTCCAGCGTGTCACCGGCATGGTCGGGAAGCCCCGAGCGGTGCGCATACAGGTCGGCGATGGTCACATGGGCGGTGACATAGGGATCGCCGAGGGCGAACCACGGCAGCTTGGACACCACCGGGGTGTCCCAGGACACGACGTTCTCGCTGATTTCGTGGGCGACGACGCTCGCCCCGACCGACTTCGATATCGAGGCCAGCTGGAAGACGGTGTCGGCGTCGACCTTATTGCCCTGACCGTCCCCCTTGCTGGTGTCTTTGACGCCGAAGCCCTTGGCATACAGCATCTTTCCACCGTGGACGATGGCCACCGCCATTCCCGGGATCCCGGTTTTTTTCATCAGGTCGCCCACGAGGCCGTCAACCTTCGAGATCGCGTCGTCGATCCGCCCGGCAGGTATCTGCAGACCCGACGCCTCATTGGGTGGGGTTTCGGACAGTGCGGACGGCGGGCTGGAGAGGCGTTGAGCGGGCCCGCATCCCATCGACGCAGCGAGGACCACGACAACAGCGGCCGCTGCCGCGCCTTTCGCCATGGCGGAACTTTAGCGTGGCGCCCGGTTGCCGCGCCCTGTCGCATCACCACCTAAAGTGCGGGCGCATGGACATCGTGTTCATCGACACCGCCGGCTGGGCTTTCGATCCGGATACGCCGTTCGAGCGGCCGCTGGGCGGCTCGCAGTCAGCGGCCTGCTATCTGACGCCGGAACTGGCGAAGCTCGGCCACCGCGTCACGCTTGCCAGCCGCGATGCCGTGCGCCGGCTGGTGCGCGGTGTCCACTGCGAACCGGTTCCCGGCATGCAGGACCGCGTACTGCGCGACGCCGACTGCGTCGTACACGTGGGTGGCATCGTGGATGCCAGGCTGGCCGAGTTCGCGGAGTTGTGCCGGCCGGACGCCCGGCTGATCCTGTGGACCGGCCATGCCCACGACCAGCCCGCCGTCGAGACCTTGGCGCAACCGGAAATCCGGGCGCTGTTCGACGGTTTCGCCCTGGTCAGCGAGTGGCAGGCCGACCGTTTCCATCACGCATTCGGGCTCGATCCGGCGCGCATCGGCATCCTGCGCAACGCCGTCGGCCCAGCCTTCGCCGACCTGTTCGGCGGCGGTGCGATCCTGCCCGCCAAAGCCGGTCCGCCGACGCTGTGCTACACCAGCGCGCCGTTCCGTGGGCTGGACCGTCTTCTGACAGCGTTCGCCCGCATCAGGTCCGCGGTGCCGGACGCGCGCCTCGAGGTCTACAGCAGCATGGCTGTCTACAACGCCTTGGTGGACCCGTTCCGACCGCTCTACGACGTGGCGCGGACCTCGCCCGGTGTCGCCTACCACGGCTCGGTAGCCCAGCCTGCTCTGGCACAGGCGCTGCGCGGCGCCACCATGCTGGCCTACCCCAACACCTTCGCCGAGACCTCGTGTATCGCTGTGATGGAAGCAATGGCGGCGGGTTGCACCGTTGTCACCAGCGAACTTGGTGCGTTGCCGGAGACGGGTGCCGGCTTCGTCGAACTGACGACGCCACTCGCCGAGCCCACCGCCCATGCCGAGGCGTTCGCCGACCGCGTCATCCAACTGCTTGCGGCCCGGAAGGCCGATCCCGCCGGCACCGAGGCGCGCCTGCAGGCGCAGGTCAACTATGTCGTGGCGGAGAACAGCTGGGCGCGGCGCGCCGAGCAGTGGAGCACCTGGCTGTCCATGCTGATCTGATGTCCGAGACCTGGGGCAGGTGACGAATCAGAACCGCCACCACGGGTTGGATTTCGCGGGCATCGCGGGATCGATGCGTTGACCGGGCGTCGGTACCGCCACGTTGACCCCGGCGGAGTCGGCCGCTTTGAGCACCCGCTCGACCGGCTCAGCCCACGGATGCGGGGCCAGCCGGAAGGTGCCCCAGTGGATCGGCACCAGTAACCCCGACCGTGCATTGGTGACGTCCAGATGAGCCCGCACCGCCTCCTCGGGGTTCATGTGGATGTCTGGCCATGCCGTGTTGTAGGCCCCGATCGGCATCAGGGTCAGGTCGAACGGTCCGTGGTCGGCACCGATCTGGGCGAAGCTCTTCGTGTAACCGGTGTCGCCGCCGAAATACGCGCGATGACTCGGACCGATAAATGCCCAGGACGCCCACAGCGTGGTGTTGCGGTCCAGAAAGCGGCCCGAGAAGTGCCGTGCCGGCATGCACGTCACGGTTAGCTCGTCGACGCGGGCGCTCTGATCCCAGTCGAGCTCGACGATGCGGCGTTCGGGAATGCCCCATGCGCGCAGGTGGGCGCCGACCCCGAGCGGCACGAAGAACGGGGCCCGTTGCGTGTGGGCCAGCGCCAGCACGGTGTCGATGTCGAGGTGATCGTAATGGTCATGGCTGATCACCACGGCATCGACGGCGGGCAGCGCTTCCAGTTGCACCGGCGGCGGATGCAGCCGCTGAGGTCCGACGATGTCCGATGGCGAACAGCGGTCGCTCCACACCGGATCGGTGAGCACCCGGTAACCGTCGATCTCCAGCAGCGCCGTCGAGTGACCGAACCAGCTGACGGCCAGCCGGGCGGGGTCGCTGTCGAAGGTCGCCGGGGCAGCCAACGGAATCGGTGCCGCCGGCCGGCTGCCGCCGCGGTTGGCGAGCAACTCCCAGACGATGAGCCGCAGTTGCTCGCGATCCACCTGGTAGATCGAGGCGGGGTCGAGGTTGACGAACACGCCGTCGCGGTAGTTCGGCGATCCCGCCGCCGCCGCCCGGATCGACGCGGGGTCGGCGCCGAGGGCGGCCGGTGCGCCGTGCAGCGCCCGCACCAACCAACTCCCGGCCGCCAGGGAGGCGGTACCGGCAGCCAGTCGTAGCGCCTCCCGCAGCATGACCGTCAGGCGCCCTTGAAATTAGGCGACCGCTGCTCGACCCTGGCGACCTGCGCTTCGATGACATCCTGACTGCCCCAGGCCCTGTCGAAGAGCTCCTTGTGCTCCGGCCGCTGCTCCTCCATCGCACCATCGTCGTTGAGCACCCGCTTGGCGTGCTGGATGGCCAACGGCGCCAAGCCGGCGATCTCGGCGGCCCAGTCTTGGGCGTCGGCGACCGTCCCGATGCGGTTGGCCATGCCGGTGTGCAGCGCAATCTCGGCGGACAGCTTCTCCGCCGTCAGCAGCATCGCGCTGGCCCGCCCGTGACCCACCAGCGAGGCCAGCCGACGGATACTCCAGTTGTCTAGGGCCAGACCGTATTTCGAAGTCGGGAACTGAAAGAACGCCTCCGACGCGACCACCCGCAGATCGCACCGCATGGCCAGCTGCAGGCCCGCGCCGACGGCCGGGCCGTTGATGGCACCGATCACCGGTATCAGCGTTGTATCCATCACCTTGTGCAGTTCGACGAGCCGGTCGGGGTAGTCGGCCGCGAACGCGTCGCCGCTCAGGTCGGCGCCGGCGCAGAACGCCGTGCCCTGGCCGGTCAGCACAATGGCCCGCACGGACCCGTCGCTGGCCTTCTCGAAGGCTTCTCGCAGCTCCTCCACGAGCTGGGAGTTCAGGGCGTTGCGACGCTCGGGGCGCTGCAGCTCAATGGTCATAACGGCTTCGGCCTGGGTGACACCGATCATGGGAGCCACGATATATAGCCTCGTGACGTGAGTCGTATCACGGCTGGTCAACTGCGCGATGCGGTGCTGGACCAAGGGTCCTTCGTGCGCTGGGACGGCGAGCCGCTCGCGGTGCCGGTGAGCGCGTCCTACGCGCGCGAGCTGGCCGACGCCCGTGCCGCCACCGGGCTGGACGAGTCGGTGCTCACCGGCGAGGGCCGCATTTTCGGGCGCCGGGTCGCGGTAGTGGTCTGCGAGTTCGGTTTCCTCGGCGGCTCGATCGGGGTGGCAGCGGCCGAACGGATCACCATCGCCGTGCAGCGCGCGACGGCCGAGCGGCTGCCGCTGCTGGCCTCGCCGAGTTCCGGGGGCACCCGCATGCAGGAGGGCACCGTCGCGTTTCTGCAGATGGTGAAGATTGCCGCGGCCGTGCGGCTCCACACCCAAGCGCACCTGCCGTACCTGGTCTACCTGCGCGACCCGACCACCGGCGGGGTTTTCGCGTCGTGGGGCTCGCTGGGCCATGTCACCGTCGCCGAGCCGGGCGCCCTGATCGGGTTCCTCGGCCCCCGCGTGTACCGGCTGCTCTACGGCGAAACGTTCCCGGAGGGCGTGCAGACCGCCGAGAACCTCCAGCGGCACGGCGTGATCGACGGCGTTGTCGCGATCGACGAGCTGCGCCCGGTGCTGGAGCGCGCGCTTACCATCATCTCCGACGCCCCCGGGCCGCTGGAGGCACCGCAGCCCTCCGGGCCCCTGCCCGATGTGTCGGCGTGGCATTCCGTGCTGGCATCGCGGCGGCCCGATCGGCCCGGAGTCCGACATCTGCTGCGACACGGCACCACCGACCTGTTGCTGCTGTCGGGCACCGGCCAGGGGGACGCGGCGACCACACTCCTGGCACTGGCCAGGTTCGCCGGCCAGCCCGCGGTGGTTCTCGGGCAGCAGCGGGTGAGCGGCGGGACCGTCGGGCCCGCCTCGCTGCGGGCGGCCCGGCGGGGCATGGTCTTGGCCGCCGAGCTCCGCCTGCCGCTGGTACTGGTGATCGACACCGCCGGCCCCGCGCTCTCGGCCGAGGCCGAGCAGGGCGGCCTGGCGGGCCTGATCGCGCAGTGCCTAGCCGAACTTGTCACACTGGATTCCCCCACCGTGTCGGTGCTCATGGGGCAGGGCAGCGGCGGCCCCGCGCTGGCGATGGTGCCCGCCGACCGGGTGCTGGCCGCCCTGCACGGCTGGCTGGCGCCGCTACCACCGGAGGGCGCCAGCGCGATCCTCTTCCGCGACACCGCGCACGCCGCCGAGCTGGCCGCTGCGCAAGGCATCCGGTCGGCCGACCTGCTGGCGTCCGGGATTGTCGACGTCATCGTGCCGGAGGCCCCCGACGCCGCGGACGAGCCGACCGAGTTCGTTCAGCGGTTGTCGCGGGCCGTCGCCGCCGAGCTGCACACGCTGCGCGGCATCCCCGCCGACGAGCGACTGGCGGCGCGATTGCTGCGCTACCGGCGCATCGGATTGCCGCGCGGAACCTTCTAACCAGGGGCTTCGGGCGTCACCAACTGCCAGTCATCGCCGAGACCGCGGGCCTTCACCACTTTGCCCTCGGCTTCGACATGAACCGTCATACCGTCCAGCCGGAGGTTGGTCAGCGCAATCCTCCCCCATTCCGCCGGTAGCCGCGGCGACACCGAAAGGCGGCGATTCGGCACGTGCGGGTTCAAGCCCAAGAAAGACCGCAGCAGCAGCAATGGCGCGGCACTGGCCCAGGCCTGCGGCGAGCACGAAGTCGGGTAGGGCACCGGCGCAGCGAACTGGGCGCGGGGAAACCCGCAGAAAAGTTCGGGCAGGCGGCCACCGAAAGCCGTCGCGGCGTCGAGGAGGCCGGTTGCCAGGTGTTCTGCCAGCGCCACCGCCCCGGGGACGTGAGGATAGCGCAGCAAACCGGCGACGGCGATCGCCGTGTCATGCGGCCACACCGATCCATTGTGGTAGCTCATCGGGTTGAAGGCGCCCATGGTGGTGGCCAGGGTGCGCAACCCGAACCCGGAGTCCATCTCGGCGCCGGATAGTCTCTCCACGACGGCCGCGGCGTGCTCGTCGGTGGCGATGCCCGTCCAAAGGCAATGACCGATGTTGCTGGTCAAGGCGTCGACCGGTCGCTTTCCCCGGTCGAGCGCGACCGCGTACCATCCGCGTTCGGGGAGCCAGAATGCTTCGGCAAAGCGGGCACGCAACAGTCGCGCGCGCTCGCGAAGCTGTGCCGCTTGACCCGCCTCCCCCATCGCTTCGGCGAGTTCCGCCCGGGACAGCAGGGCCGCATACACATAGCCCTGCACTTCACACAGCGCGATGGGTGGTTCGGCGGTGTGGCCGGCGGCGTCGTTGATGCCGTTGAAACTGTCTTTCCAGCCCTGGTTGATCAGCCCGCGATCGGTGGCGCGCTGATATTCGACGAAAGAGTCGGCGTCGCGGTCGCCATACTCCTCCACCCATGCCAGGGCGGCGTCGGCCGCGGGCAACATGGACCGGACGACCTCTTCGTCGGCGCCCCAACGCCACGATTCGGCGAGAAGCATCACGAATAGTGGGGTCGCGTCGGCCGTGCCGTAATAGACTTCGCCGCCCAGCACGTCGGCGCTGGCCGGACCGCGCCGGATCTCGTGCATGATGCGGCCCGGTTCTTCCTCGGTCAGGGGGTCGACGCGCCGCCCCTGCGCAGCCGCGAGACGCTGCAGCGTTCCTACCGAGAGCCCGACATCCAGCGGCAGCGCCATCCACGCGGTCAGCAGGCTATCGCGACCGAACAACGTCATGAACCATGGCGCACCGGCCGCGACGAACGGGCGGCCTCGACCGTCGTCGTCGTGAATCAGCAACGCCCCTAGGTCACTTTCGGTTTGGCGCAGAACCTGGGCCAGACCGGCGTGGTCAGTTTCGACTGTTGTCGCGGTGTCGCGCCAGGCCTCGATCTTGCGGGCCGGTGCACTCGACTCGATGTTCCCGCCGCGCCGGATGCGGTTTCGGACTTTGCGATTCGACCATGTCGGCTGCGCCAGGACCTCGGTTTGCCAACGCCCGCCCGGCGGCACCAGCACCCGCCAGTTCAGCGACCCGGGGACGACGACCGGGTCCTCGGTCGCCAGCACCGTCAGGCCTCGTCCGTGGTCTGACCGACTCCGCAGTACGAGTTCCCCGTCGGATACGTTCATGTCGGCGCCGCTCACCGGCGCCCGCCCTTCTTTGACTGCGAAAAGGTCGGCGAAGTCGGCGTCGGCATGCAGTTCGAGCGACACCACGGTGCTCTCTTTGTCGAGATTATGTAGCGAGATGGTTTCTTGCAGGCCATCGGCGACGAGACGCTCGCGGACTACTAACAGTGTGCTGTCCACCAACCCCGACCGTGGGGCCCGGCGCAAAATGAATTGCGCGGCGAAAGCCTCCGTCGATTCCACGGACAGCGACTCAGCGACTTGGCCGTCCACTCGCAGTTCCCACCGCGACAGCACTCTGGCGTCACGGAAGAACAACCCGTAGGAGGTGCCGACGGGCACGTCTCCGTGCCGGTTGGAAAGGCAGAACGTCCCGCCCTCGAGCAGTGTTACGGTGTCGCTGCCCGACCCGACCACAGCCGGTGCGCCACTGTTGAATGCTGTGGCCGCAGTCACGCCGTTGCCTTCTGGCGCACGTCACAGAGGGTCCTGACCGGCTCGATCGACTCGACAACATCTTTGGTCCACACCCGCTGACGCGCGTCGGCGGCGTGTCGGATCACGTTGCGGTAAATCTGCTCATAGCCCGAAGCGAACTGTGCCACTCCAAAATTCACGGCAACATGGCGACGGCACGCCTGCGGGTCAAGCGTGCGGGACCGATCAATCGCCGCCGGCAACTCCTCGATGCGGTCGCACACGAAGCCCGTTTCGCCGTCAACGACGACTTCCGGCACGGCGCCACCACGCAACGCCACCACCGGCGTGCCGCAGACCATCGCCTCGATCATCGCTATGCCGAATGGCTCCTCCCACCGGACGGGGAAAAGCAGGCAACGCGCACCAGCCAGAAGTTTGCGCTTGCTGACAGCATCGGCTTCTCCGAATACATGGTCGTTCTCGGTCAGCAGTGGCCGGACGCAGTCTTCGAAGTATTCCTTTTCCGCCGGCTCGTTGCACTTTCCGGCGAGCACCAGCGGAATCCCGGCCTCATGAGCGGCCTGCAGGGCCAAGTGGGCCCCTTTATACGGAGCATAACGGCCCAGGAACAGGGCGTAGTCCTGCTTTTCGGCCTGGAACGGCCATTGGTCGATACGCAGTGCATTGTGCACGCGGCCAATCCAATTCAGGTCGGGCGCCAGTTCCCGCTGACGGTCGCTGATGGCGACCAGGCCGACATCGGCGCCGAGTTCCTGGTAATAGGGATACAGGTCGTCGTCGATCGGGCCGTGGACCGTCGCCACTGTCGGTATCCCCAGGGCACGATAGACCGGTGCATTCATCGGGCCGGCGAAGGTGTGATCATGCACGATGTCGGCACCGTCCGATGCGGCGATCCGGATAATGGCGTTACGAACCTTCAACGCGTGCATGACTTCCGGATAGGGCTCACCCAACCGGTCCGGCAGTGTGCGATCCCAGACGGGGACAAACCTGGCCGCAGTGCCTGGTTTGCCGGCGCCGAGTAACGTGACCTGATGGCCGCGGGCGGCCAGCGTGTCTGCCAGGTCGGCGACGACGGCCTCCACGCCGCCGTAGCCGGTGGGCGGGACGTCGAAATACGGCGGGGCGACGAGCACGATCCGGAGGGACCGGCCGGGATCCGACGGATCGGTGGACAACACGGAATCTGCACCGCGCATTGATGTTTCCCTCCTTACAGCTCCATCCCACGCGTTAGCAATCTCATCCGTCGAGTGCTAATTATTCCCGTTCCGGGCGGGGTTTGCCAACAGGCTAAGCCCCGCTCTGGAGCAGTTCCGGGTGCCGGCACAGCCACGACGGAGGCGCTTTGCGGAGTCGACTCGGATTACCGCCCAGCGTCACTTGGACGGAGGCGCGCGACTTCCGCGACAATTGGTGAATGCGCAACCGGGACTTGGCCGCGCCGAAGACCCCTGTCCGCGATAGGGCTGCGCTGCAGGCGGTCAACTTCTTCATGGCCGACATGGAGGCCGGGATGGGCCCCTTCTTGGGCGTCCTGCTGGCGGGCCGCGGGTGGACCACCGGCTCGATCGGTGCAGTGATCACAGTGGGGGCCATCGTCGGCATGATCGCCGTTACGCCCGCGGGCGTTGTGGTGGATGCGACGAGCCGGAAGCGAGGGTGTCTTATCGCCGCCGGTCTGAGCGCCATTGCGGCTTCGGCTGTGATCTTGACATCGCACGAGTTCTGGGTGATCGCAGCCGCGCAGGCCGTCATGTGTGTATCCGGTGCGACAGCGGCCCCCGCGGTCATCGGCATCACGCTCGGCGTTGTCGGACAAGGGGGCTTCGTAGGCCAGAACGGTCGAAACCAGGCCTACAACCACGCGGGAAACATGGCCGGCGCCGCCGTGTCAGGGCTGCTGGGACTGGCGTTCGGGTACGCGGGGGTGTTTTGGATGGCGGTTGTTTTCGCAGTCATCACAGTCGCCGCCGTGCTGGCGATCCCTGCCGGCCACATCAATCATCACGTCGCCCGCGGTGAAGCGCCATCCGGGGCCCGGGTTCCGGTCAAGGCGACGCGGGTGCTTGCGCAGTCGCGGCCGCTGTTGACGCTGGCGGTAGCCGTCATGCTGTTCCATTTGGGAAACGCGGCTATGTTGCCGCTCTATGGGCTGGCCGTGGTGGCGACGCATGCCAACCCGTTCACCACGGTGTCCAGCACGGTCGTGGTCGCCCAGGGGGTCATGATCCTGGCCGCTCTGGTCGCGATGAAGATCGCCCAGACCCGTGGCTACTGGCTGGCCATCCTCATCGCGTTCACCGCGCTGCCGATCCGCGGGTTACTCGCCGCCAGTCTCATCACCACCTGGGGAGTCCTGCCGGTGCAGGTGCTCGACGGTATCGGTGCGGGCATGCTTTCAGTGGCGGTGCCGGGGCTGGTGGCACGGATACTCGACGGTACCGGCCACGTGAACGCCGGGCAGGGCGCCATCATGGCCGCACAGGGCTTCGGCGGGGCTCTCAGCCCGGTGCTCGGCGGCGTGGTCGCCCAACACCTCGGCTTCCCGACCGCATTCGCGATTCTCGGTGGACTGTCGCTGGGATCGCTCATCGTGTGGCTGGGCTTCGCCCCGATGCTGCGCCGAGCGGGCGAAGACGCCGAGGTTCTCGCCGTTGCGGACGTGACCTGAGCAGGTTCGCAGCAGCCTGCTACGACGCCACGGCAACCCGGCCGCCGGCCTCCCACCGCCATAGCCGACAATCAGGCAAAATGGCGCCATGGACACTGGAGCGACCTCACCGCGGGTCTTGGTTGTCGACGACGACTCGGACGTGCTGGCCTCGCTGGAGCGCGGCCTGCGCCTGTCCGGGTTCGAGGTCTCGACGGCAGTGGACGGCGCGGAGGCGTTGCGCAGCGCCACCGAGACGCGGCCGGACGCGATCGTCCTCGACATCAACATGCCCGTGCTGGACGGCGTCAGCGTCGTCACGGCGCTGCGAGCCATGGACAACGACGTCCCCGTCTGCGTGCTCAGCGCGCGCAGCTCGGTCGACGACCGGGTGGCGGGGCTGGAGGCCGGCGCCGACGACTACCTGGTCAAGCCGTTCGTGCTGGCCGAGTTGGTCGCGCGGGTGAAGGCGCTGCTGCGCCGGCGGGGCGCCACCGCCACCTCCTCTTCGGAAACCATCACGGTCGGCCCGCTGGAAGTGGACATCCCCGGCCGGCGGGCGCGAGTCAACGGCGTCGACGTCGACCTGACCAAGCGGGAGTTCGACCTGCTCGCGGTGCTGGCCGAGCACAAGACCGCGGTGCTCTCCCGGGCGCAGCTGCTGGAGCTCGTGTGGGGCTATGACTTCGCCGCCGACACCAACGTCGTCGACGTGTTCATCGGCTACCTGCGGCGCAAGCTGGAGGCCAATGGGGGGCCCAGGCTGCTGCACACCGTCCGCGGAGTCGGATTCGTGCTGCGCCTGCAGTAAACCGATGGGCGGCCATGAAGTTCTTGTCCCGAATCCTGACCCGTACACCGTCGTTGCGCGCCCGGGTCGCGGTCGCGACGGCCGTCGGCGCCTCGATCGTGGTGCTCATTGCGGGCGCGGTCGTGTGGTTCGGCATCACCAGCGCCTGGAAGGATCGGCTGGATCGTCGGCTTGACGAGGCCGCGGGTTTCGCGATCCCGTTCCTGCCGCGCGGTCTCGACGAAATCCCGCGCTCACCCAACGATCGGGACACCGTCATCACGGTTCGCCGCAACGGTCAGGTCAAGTCCAATTCCGACGTCACACTGCCGCGGCTGGACGAGGGATACGCCGACACCTATGTCAACGGGGTGCGCTACCGGGTGCGCACGGTGGAAATACCCGGGCCGCAGCCGACATCGGTGGAAGTCGGCGCAACTTACGACGACACGATCGCCCAGACCAACAACCTGCATCGCCGGGTGATCCTGATATGCGCGCTCTCGATCGGTGCGGCGGCGGTTTTCGCCTGGTTATTGGCCGCTTTCGCGGTACGGCCATTCAAACGGTTGGCCCAGCAAGCCCGCTCGATCGATGCCGACGAGAGACCACAGGTGGCGGTGCGCGGCGCCAGCGAGGCCGTCGAGATCGCGGAAGCGATGCGCGGGATGCTGCAGCGTATCTGGAAGGAGCAAGACCGCACGAAGGAGGCGCTCGCCTCGGCGCGTGACTTCGCTGCCGTCTCGTCCCACGAGCTGCGCACGCCCCTGACCGCGATGCGCACCAACCTCGAAGTGTTGTCCACCCTGGACATGTCCGACGACCAACGCAAAGAAGTGCTGGGCGACGTCATCCGGACCCAGTCGCGGATCGAGGCAACCCTGAGCGCCCTGGAACGGCTGGCGCAGGGCGAATTGTCGACGTCGGACGACCACGTGCCCGTCGACATCACCGAGCTGTTGGACCGCGCCGCGCACGACGCCATGCGCGTGTACCCCGACCTCGATGTCTCGCTGGTGCCGTCGCCGACCTGCATCATCATCGGTTTACCTGCGGGGTTGCGCTTGGCGGTCGACAACGCGATCGCCAACGCCGTCAAGCATGGCGGCGCCACCCGGGTTCGGCTTTCTGCCGTCACCTCGCGGGCCGGAGTGGAAATAGCGGTCGACGACAATGGCGGCGGGGTGCCCGAAGAGGAACGCCACGTCGTGTTCGAGCGGTTCTCGCGCGGATCGACGGCGTCGCATTCCGGGTCCGGCCTCGGGCTCGCCTTGGTGGCCCAGCAAGCCCAGCTGCACGGTGGGACGGCATCGCTGGAGAACAGCCCCCTGGGCGGCGCGCGGCTGGTGCTGCGCCTTCCCGGCCCCAGCTAGTGGTTTTGCGAGCTCTTGCGCCAGGGCGTGAAGAGTGCCCGCGCGGCCGATTGTTCGTCCCTGAACCAGACCTGGGCGACGGTCAGGTCGTACATCGGATCATCGGGGGTGTAGTAGAGCCTCGTGTCTGTGCGGCCCTTCACCGGCCATCCCGCCGGGCCGCCGCCCTCCGGCGTGGCACGAGCGGACCCCGGACCGAAAGGCTCGTAAGGTAGCTGGCGCGTCCTCTTGGTCGGCGACACCTTGGCCCTGGGAGTCTTTTTCGCCGGCAAACTGCCGGCGGCCGGAGCTTTTTTCTCAGGCCACAACTTCGCGGGCGGAGCCTTCTTGGCGGGCGCAGCCTTGCCGGTCGGGGCTTTCCTGACGGGCGCACCCTTACCGGGCGCAACTTTCCTTGCCGAGGCCGCCTTTGCGATGGGAGCCTTCCTCGTCGGTGACTCTGCGGGTTGCGGAGCCCTCTTCCGTAGCAATCGCGCCAAGCGGGAAGTCTTCGCTGTTGGGGAGTCGTTTTCGGTCGGAACGTCCGTCGTCGACGCATCGCGTTCGACGCTGGCCTTCGCGAACTCGCCTTCGGCGGGTGTCTTCGCCGTCGGGAACGCGTCGTCAGCCGAAATCGTGGCGGTGAAGAGATTTTCGGTGGCCGTCATGTGCGTTGTCGGCCCTTCCGGCTGGGTCTGGGTGACCTTGGCCCCGGTGCGACGTTTTAAGGGTCGGACGATCAGCATGAGCGTCAACGCCAGGCCCGCCAAAAAGGCAAGGCCGAACAGCCACCAGTGCACGTGGATCATCGTCCCTCGCCGGCCCCATCGTTGCCCACGTTCACGGAAACATGTTCGTTGGCGCCGCGTTTGACCGCAACGGAGGCGATTACGCAGGCAACGGCAGTGCCCGCCACGAAGGCTAACAGGTAGCACAGCCACTGGATCAGAAAGTCCATGCCACGTCTCCTCAGCTCACAGCCAGTTCGACTCGGCGGTTCTTGGCGCGACCGTCCGCGGTGTCATTGGGAGCGACGGGGTTGACCGAACCGAAACCCTTGACGGCAATCTGGTTGCCGGCGACGCCGTTCGAGGTGAGGAAATCCGCGACCGTCCGGGCTCGTTGGGTACTCACCGCGATGTTCATGGCCTCGTTGCCCGAATTGTCGGCGTAGCCGTTAACGATCACGTGCGCCGACGGGCATGCCTTGAGCTTGTCGGCCACTCGAGTCAGGATCTGCGCGTCGGCCGGGGTCAAGGTAAACCCATCATCGCCAAAGGTGATCGGCCCGCCGGTCACCGCATTGATGGTGGGTGGCAAGCCGATGCACCCCGGCGGCGGGGTTGGGGGGGCGCCGTTGACCGTGAGCTGGTCAACGACATCGAGATTCGACCAGATGTGCCTGGCGTCACTGTCGATGGCATCTTTCTGGCTCTGCGATTCGGCAGCGCCCGTCAGCCTGATGGTGTCCGCGATGACCGTGAGGGTGAAATTGGTAATCGGCGCGCTGCCCCTGAAAACCGGCCCCGCATTGAAGAAATCGAGAGCGACCGCATTGGGATTGAACTGAATTTGGTCAATGATGTTCATGCCCGGAGGCAGTGAGCTTTTGAGCGTCTGTATCAACGCTGCTTTCGCGGCCTCATCAGGAAATTCACCCTTGAGGGTAATGTCGTTGCCGTTGCGGATAATTGAGACCGGTGCCAACAACAGCTTGGGGCCGCTGTGCTTGCCCGACGGCGACAGTGTGGGCAATGTGCCGGTCGGCTTGTCGACGGATCGCGATCGGTCCAGCGCGCCATAGCCGATTCCCGCTACAAGCAACGGAATAACCAGCACTCCAATCAGCCAGGGAAAGCCTAGCGACCTTCGATAGAACTCCAGAGCACCCCCCGAATCGGCAGGTGCCTCCGATTGGGGCAAACCGGTCCCTGAATTCATTGTCGCCTCCTCCCTCCGTTTCCCCGCACTTGTTCCCGTCCGGCAGGCGATATGCAGCCTACCGAGTCGATCCCACACCACCGTTTAAGTCGGGCACACTGGAGCAATGGGCAACGATAGAAACCCGACTGACAGCGAGACACTGGCACACATCCGCGAACTGGTCGCCGAGGAAAAAGCGCTGCGGGACCGGCTGCAGCACGGCGACATCGGCCAGTCAGACCCTGATTTTTCAGCCGGCTTGTGATGATCTTGTTTTCGGTGATCTGGTTGATGGTGGCTGCGCGCTGATGGGGGTTGGAAGCTGTTGGGTGATGGCATAATTGGG
>Ga0080006_1137980_pt1 | contig 17232 bp, 20 predicted proteins | sample RS3BMetagenome_FD_69209 | JGI IMG/M metagenome (GOLD analysis project Ga0080006, IMG submission 69209) | Ferric oxide microbial mat and aquatic microbial communities from Rainbow Spring, Yellowstone National Park, USA - RS3B (SPADES... ... | reverse complement strand
ATCCTCTCCCTCATTCTGCTGTCTGCTTTGCCGTACCTGCCAAGGTAATCCCTTTCCTCTTCTGCCTTCAGGAAGTCGTTCCTGAATGTATATATCGTCCTTCCTCCACCGATGCTATATGCTGAATAAAATATGGGCCTGCCCTCAAACATGAAGAAGCTTTCCTGCTGCAGTGAGTAGTCTATAAGTTTTGAATTCCTCCTTATGGGTATCACGTATGACAGCTTCATGCTTTCCAGGTCAGTTACATTCTTCTTATCAGAATAGAATCCAGAGTCAGCAACAACAATTACGTTCCTTGCCCCAGATTCCTGCATTGACATCTTAAGTGATGTAACGCTGGTTATTGAGCCAGGCATGATGCGAAAGTAAGCTGGAAAGTCGTGGTCAAGCGAAAAAAGGAACAACAGCTGGACCTGAGGCAGGTATAGTTCCCTGCTGTTGTGGCCAAGGGTCGCTGAAATCACCCCATCACTGAGAGAAAGCACATGTGTCAGGTCAACCGCAAGGTACTTCTCATCCCTTATGAATGACCTCATAAAATCAACCATGGCTTTCCTGTCAGCGCCCAGGTTCCTCAGCATTTCTGCTAGCGCTTCTGGGGATAAATGTGCCCCACTGATCATCTCTGAAAGAAAGGAAGTGCTGTAATAAAATTCAACGTTCTTTAAAGGTGAACCGTGAACAAGCCTCTCACATGCAAATGCAAATATCTCCTTCCATTCCTGAAAGCCTCTTTTAAGAATGCCGATCATGTCTGACTATATGTGGTAAAGCAGAAATGAGGCACCATACTCCTTAACAGAAATGTTCTCTAGCCTTTTCAGCATTCTCTTTGCTTTTGGCTCAATAAGTCCATCAGGCGTTATCCTACCCAGATATTCGCCCGTCTTCATCTGTGCCCTCTTCTTTTCAGGATTCCACTTGCTGGTAACCCTGTACAGGTAATATTTATCACCCCTTCTCATTATCAAGGTGCCCTTACTCTTCTGTTTAAGAACCCAATCAGGATATGGCATATTTATTATGTATATACATAATATGATAGTATATATGTGTTTGCATTGAATTAATGACAAATTATTACATATTATGCAAAACAGCGGGAGTTAGAGCTTAATTATAATTTCCAGAGTTTCAGAAAGAGAAACTGAACGTTCCTAATGGTTCCAGAGGATTCCTTATAAAATGACTTGTTTTAACTTAACCTTATGAACAGAAATTTAGTTATAGTAGGTATAATAGTGATACTGGTCGTCGCAGGAATCGCCTATGAGCTCTACCCGCAGTACACAAAACAAACAACGCCGGTTAGCACATCTTCAACCACGGTAGCCTTCCCGGTAGCGCTCACCGACCCGCCTTCAGTACCTCCAGGAACATCCGCGCTCTGGTTAAACTACACAGCAGTTGAGCTTATAACAAATTCAAGCCCGCTTTTTGCGAATTATACCGGTTCTGTAAACCTGATGAGCCTGATAAACACGTCCAAAGTTATAGCAGAGTTTAACGTGCCCAAGAACGTTATAGTAAACCAGATAAGGCTTTTCGTATCTTCAGCTAAAATAGAGATCAACGGAACACAATACCCTGTTTTCCTGCCGAGCGGAGTCCTTAAGATCCCGCTCAGGAACGCAACATCAGGAGCTCTTGTTGACCTTCAACCCCACATAGTAACCGCTTATGCTGGGCAAACGCCCGAGTACATTCTCACACCTGTAGCGACAGCCATACCGTACAGCGTTTCGGCCAAAGTCGGGCAGACAGTAGCTCTCCCAAGCCAGGTCGTTAAAAAGCTCAGGAACACGATTTCAAACTTAACGGTTGTTTCTTCCACGCTTAATTTCAAAGGAAACGTTACAAACTTCAGCATAACGATAAAGAACAATGGAGACGAACCTGTGGTTGTATATGTTGTAAGGGTTTTCGGTGAGTGGCAGACACAGGTAAACATCACATTTAACTCGAGCGCTTTTGAAGGCTCAGGAAAAGGCTTTGCTTCAGCTTTCGGTAAAGAGGCTCCAGTCGGCTTTAACGGAACGTTAATTTCAAGACTGTCCGTTGTGTTCTTCGTTTACAACAACAGCCTTGAACCGTTCCCCAACGCGCCGGTCAACCCGCACGAGTTCCACTTCTTTGGAACATCAATACACATGCGGCCTTTTAACTTTTCTTCTAACGTTGCATTAAACGGTTCTATGTTCAACTACACGCCCCCGGTGTGGCGTGGAAACTTCGGAATAGTCATTGAGCCAGGCCAGAAGGTAACCCTCAATTATAGCGGAGTGATTACTCCCTTATGGCACGGCATACACTTCAGAAGCCACCTGTTTACAGGCGTAAAGATCTGCACGACCCCGTTAAACGAGGTTCAGTACGAAATAAAGCTGATGAGCATACCACCAACAAACACAACCTACTACGTTTCGGCAAAAGAACTTTAAACTTTTTTTTATAAACCAAACCGTTGAAACCATTGCAAAAAATATTAAGTCGGCGTTATTATTACGGTGGCGTAATAAATTTTGTGTTCAATAACGTTTTCTTAAATAGCGCCTTCTTGCGCTCACAACCCAATCTGGCGTGTATAGTTCTTTACCTTTTTGTTTTAATTGGTCTTGTAATTGCAACTGATTGGTAATCAAATTATCGTGTGCTGTCTTAACTTCATCTGGTGAATATTTCTTTAGGTTCATCAGCACGTGCCCTAACCGCTCGTTGTCAAGGCTGTGCAAAAACTTTCTTAGTTCGTATGCATGTTCTAAACCGAGGTTTGTGCCGTAGTTTTTGTTCATGCCTTCGATTAACGCTCTGTCAGACATATTTTCAAGAGACTCGTGGTAATTTATGCCGGTTTGAACGGGTTGCAAATTGTTTGTCACATGGTGAGTAAGGATAGCTTCTGCTTGTGTTCCCGCAACGTAATGTTGCATTTCTTCAGGATTTATAACCATTTTGTTCCCCAACGCTGAAATAGCGCTTCTGGCGCCTCTCAACGGCATGTGCGCACCCATCGGCATATGTGATGCATATTATAAACCCATTCCAGCACCGCGAAGCCCGTGCGTAGTCATACTTTGACCCATTATGTGTAAAGCTGCAGCTTCATTTGTTAAACCCGTGCGTGCAGCGCAAAGCTGCTCATGACCATATCGAATGAGCTAGCCCTGAATGGCAAATGCGAAAATGACGCTATGACCCTGTTCTCATACTTTGACGACCTAATCATGTTTTCAGCATAATCCACCATGACGATTTCTGTTTGAGGTGAAGCCAACTTTAAAATTTCAGAGAGCTCACCCTTTCCTGCGCCTACATCAAGGGCATTTCTTGGCATTTCCAATGACAGGAGCATTTTTATCAGCTTGTTTCTCCACCTTTTGTCCTGATGAAATGAAATGATTGAATTAGCTCTATCATATGAATCTGGTATCTCATTATATACAGATTTGAGTTCTGCTTGGCCTTCAAGCAATGTTCCTGTTTGCTCAAAGCACAATTTCAGCAAGCCTCTCAACTTCATTAGGCATGTGAATAAGTGGCACGTCGTTTATCCTGTTTATTCCCTGTATATCAAAGCTCACTATGCAATCAGGGTTACCGTACTGTTCGTTAAAGCCAAATATCTGGTTTACATCAGATATACACAGCACCCGCTTTACGTTTTCCAGGTGCATCATCCTGCTCTTGAAACCTTCGGCAAACAGGTAATCTAGGTTCTCATCCTTGAACAAGTTGAGGAGCTCTTCCGTGGGCGTCACTCGCGTGTTTGCCCTCCTTATTGTTATTATTTCATTATCAGTTACTGCAACCACAACAGATGCTCCGGCCATCATGTGCTTCCATGTGTCCTTAGCTCTGTAATCAAACGAAAAGCCGCCTGTATGTATGTGCTTCATTGTTCCTACCCTCTTGCCGGCCTTTGTCAGCCTTTCTGTCAGGATTTCAATGGTCCTTGTCTTTCCAGAACCACTGTCACCTACAAAGTTAACTATTTTCAGCTCACACCTTCATCTCCATGCTATAAAACCCATGAGCCCCTAGCACTGTAACACTAATCCTATCTCCCCTTTTTACCTTTTCTCCCGGCTTTAGCCTCAGAAACCCTCCGGCCAGTGGCAGGTTTGAAATTATGTTCATTCCCCACTTTAACGGTTCTGCATGCAGGCCATTTGGTTCAGAAATGAGCCTGACAAGCCTAACTACATCCAGCTCATGGTCGTTGCTTAGGTCATCGTTCATTACCGCACTAACCCTTGCTGTTCTGGAATCCGGCTTCATTCCAGTGAGCATGTTCATTACGGGCACTACAGTAAGGAAAAATGAAACAGTCAATGAAACTGCCTGTCCCGGAAGTACCATGATTGGCTTTGACCCTATAAGTGCTAGGCCAGTTGGCTTCATTGGCAGCAGCTCTATTCCATGATACACTGCCCTTGCGCCGCTGCACTGGAGAACGCCCTCATAGGTGCTGTCATTGTCACCTACCGAGCTGCCTCCAAGCGTGATTACCGCGTCAAGTGCACCAAGCGTTTCGCTGATCCTCCGCGCAATTTCATCCCTAGAACTCTTGACGGTTCCCATTGGTAGAGGCACAGCATTAATTTCATTCAGATATTCCGATATTAGGTAACGGTACGTGTTAACTTTTGCGCCCTCAGAGTATTCATCAAGGTCCTTTAGCTCATCTCCCACTGAAAGCACACCAACCCGAGGAACCCTGAACGCTCTTATGTAATATGTGCCAGAAGCCATCAGCATTGCTGCATGTGCAGCTGTAACCTGCTGCCCATTCTCTATTATGCTGTAACCTCTGCCAAAATCCTCCCCCCTTGAAATTACATTCTTTCCCCTCTTTATTTCCCTCCTCAGCTCAATGTATGAACCTTCAACCCTAGCGTCCTCCACCTTAACTACGGCATCTGCGCCCAGAGGAATTTCAGACCCCAGGGATACGTAGAACGTTTCATTGCCATTAAGGGGTGGGGCCTTGATCCCAGGCATCAGCCTTCCTGCAATTTTAAATTTTACTGGAGACTGCACTGTTGCGCCCATCGTTAGCTCTGAGTTAACAGCGTAGCCGTCCATTGCGCTCCTCTCCGTCTGGGGGATATCTGTCTGTGCAATTACAGTTTCAGCTGATGTGCGACCTATCGCGCTATCAACCCTCACCCTTTCATCAACAACACTTGAACCGCTGAGGCTTGACCTTATCAGTTCCATAGCCTTTTCATATGTAATTAGCTTGAGCGAGCGTGTCACATGCCATCATTCCCTTTCAAATTTAAATACTCTTCCATCGTGTTCACGTTCTTAAATGACCTCAATTCAGGGTCAATTTTTCTAAGGCTTTCTGCATTCACAAATACAGCATCGGGCAGTAGGGCAATCATGTCCCTGACACTTTTTAAACCGTTTATTTCAAGCCTGCTCACAGCGTTTGAACTGTAAACTGAGCAAAGCGGCTCTAACCTTCCGTTCAGCACTGGAACAGCAGCGGAGTGACCTTCAGCAAGCGAGCGCAGCCTTTCAATTATCCTTACATCTACAAACGGCATGTCGGTTGCTATTGCAGCAAAGTAGCTGTGATGTGAGTTAATTGCAGCAGTAATTATGCCACCTACGGGGCTCATTGTGTAGATTGAATCCTTGAGAACCCTTACGCCCTGAGGCAGCACAGCCCTAAAGGGCTCCGTATCCTTAGTTCCAACCACCACCATCACATCGTCGCTCAGCCCTGCAAGCCTTTCAGCTATTTCCCTAATGAGCAACCTTCCATTGAAATTTAAAAAAGCCTTGTCAAAACCCATTCTTGAGCTCCTCCCTCCAGCAAGAACTGCAGCGGAAAGGTCAATCACCATGCATATTTTGTGATTGCGCTATTTGATAAACCATTCTTTCAGCCTAATTCATCATCGCATCAGTTAGGTTTAATAACAAGTAAGTGCCCCGAGGAATTATGGGGTGATAGGTTGATTGATTGGTAGTGCCACGGACATAATAATAATAATAATCGTGGCAGTGGTGCTCTTTGCCGGTGCCAGCAAGATACCGGAGATATTCAGGTCAATGGGCAGGGCAAAGGGGGAATTCAAGAAGGGGGAGCTTGAATCAGAAATGGAGCTAAAGAAGATGACGCAGACTTCTGAACCTTCAAAGGATGAAAAGGTTGAGCAGCTCCAGAAGCAGATAGCTGACCTTCAGAAGCAGCTTGAAGAAGTAAAGAAAGAAGACAAATCCCAGTAAGTGGATTGGATTAAAAATGCTCGGAAGCATCTCTGACACGCTAATAATAATATTTATAGCAATACTTATGCTAGGAGGGGAGAAGGACCTTTCAGGAACTGCCAGAAAGCTTGGCAAGATGTGGGGAGACCTGCGCAGGTCTGAAAGCGATTTTAGAAAGGAGATAACAAGGGAACTTAACGTTGATGACCTTGGGATAGATTTCAATGATAACAACAAGAAGCCCTATAGCACGAACGATGCAAGGGTGAGGGAACTGGAGAGGCAGGTAAGGGAGCTTCAGGAGCAAATGGAAAGGATGAAGAAAGAAAATGGAAAGGACTGAGCTCGAGGAAACTCCCAAGCCGCTTTTATCGCACATAACTGAGCTGATGCACAGGCTAAGGACCGTGGCCATTGTGCTGGCAATTACGTTTCTTGTGTTCTTTGCGCTTGGAGTAACCACAGTTAGGTTTGCCGGTTACATCGTTCCGGTTCCATATCCAAGCATATACAACAGCATTTCTGATAACACCATAAGGTTCTTCATAAACCATGAGCTTCCATCGGGGCTAAAGCTGATAAACATAAACCCATTTGACCCCCTGTTTGGCTCATTTTATGCCTCATTTTACCTTTCACTTTTCATAACCGTTCCGGTGATAGTTAAGGAGATATGGGGGTTCGTTTCTCCCGGTCTCTACAGGCACGAGCGCAGGCTGCTGAGGTACACTGTGCTTCCAGCGTTTGCCCTTTTTGCTGCAGGGTCAGCATTCGCTTACTTCATAATAGTGCCATTCATGATGAAGTTTGTGCTCATTTACACTCAGATGCTTGGGGTTGAGCCAACCCTGAGCCTTAGGGCGTTTGTGAACACGGTAATTTCGCTCATGATGGTAACCGGGATAGCTTTTGAATACCCGCTTGTAATGAGCATACTCACGTACATTGGGGTCGTTGCAGCGCAGAGCTGGAAGAGGAACTGGAGGTGGGGGATCCTTGGGGCATTCATAATAGCATGGATGATTTCCCCTGGCACAACGGGCGGGGTCATTGAAACCGTCATAGGGCTAATACTTTCTGGTCTGTACTTTGTTGGGGTAGCAGTATCTTACACAATTCAAAGGAAAAAAAGCGAATTAGGTAAGAGATGAATGCAAACAAATATTATTATCTATTTGATCCGCATAACTTTAATCTAAGCAAGTAGAAATACACGCATTATCAATAGATGGATCATTTTATTTGCTAAGTTTTCTGCTTAGCCGATATAACAACAAAGCCGGCCCCTGTCCTGATTTCTTTAACATCATAATCAAATGCTTCCAGAAATCCCTCAATCACATTTCCCATGCAAAATGAAAGTGGTTCCTTCCATCCTCCGAGGGCAGTTATGTAAATGCTTGCATTGGGATTGTCTGAGCTTTCAACGCTGACATACCTTATGGGAACTAGCTTAATGAAGCCAGCTGCTTTGCCTTCGAGCTCAGAGAGGTCTTTCAATTTGGTTCTGGCGTATGCCCCTAGCTTTTTTCCTAGTTCAGCCCAGATCTTTTTAAGCCAATCTTTGTCCTCTTCATAGAGCCTATTCACCATAGCTTCAACCGTATCTTCAGGCAGTGGAAAACTGTTCATGCTTTTTACAAAATGGGCCAGCTGCAAGGCAGGGATCAGGCTGTCAAGTTCAGTCCCAGTTTCAGTAATGCTGATGAAAGTTTCTATCATGCTATTTACCAGTGAAAACTCTGTGACGTTCTTTGTTCTGGTAATTGCATGTAACTTTTCTGCAATTTTATCATCAACCGCCAGAGTTGTCCTACCCATGTTTATACAGTTGCATGCAGGTATATATATTTTGCATACATGTTCATTACATAATTTTGGTTTGACGCAATTTTTTGATACGGTGATTATAAAGCAATTTTCTGTATATAAAGGTTTAAATAAAAATAAAGGGATCACAGGTTATATGAATGATAGCAGTAATTCTGAAAGCTTGCTTCCCAGAATTTCAAGAAGGACCTTTCTCGAACTGTCTGGAGCTGCTGGTGCTGTCCTGGCGCTTTATAAGGCATTTGGAGGCAATTTGCTTCATGCCCTTGAACCAGCTTCAGCCCAGAGCTCTCCAAGTCAATCTAGCATTGTAAAGATCAGGACAGCCCATGTCAATAACTGCGATGGCTCGTGTGGCCTTCTGGCAACAGTATATGATGGAAACATTGTAAAGTTTTCACCAGCAACCTTTAATGACCCGGACTTCCCTCCAAGGATCTGCCTTAGGGGGCTTTCGCAGATACAGTACGAATACCATCCTGACAGGCTAAAGTATCCCATGGTGCAAACAGGGGGAAGGGGATCAGGGCAGTGGAAGCAGGTATCCTGGGATGAAGCCATAAGCCTTATAGCCAGCAAACTGCAGAGCATAATATCAAATTACGGCTCCAATTCAATATACATAGCTCCATACACAGGAAACCTCACAGTTTTGAACGGTTTAATAGGTGCAGGGTACAGGTTTGCAAGCGTCATAGGGGCAAGTGCAGGAGACTTTGAGGGTGACAATGAAGGGGATTCAGCATCTCCTGCGGGGGCTGTTGAAGAGCTGGGGGCATTTGACGGCCATGAACTGAATGACCTAGTTAACTCAAACATGATAATTCTCTGGGGAAACAACCTAGCAGAGACAGACATACCGGATATGAGATTTGTGCTTGATGCAAGGGATAACGGGGCCAAGATAGTTTATATTGACCCGAGGTTCACACCCACTGCTGCAGTTGTGGACCAGTGGGTTCCGTTGAGGCCGGGAACGGACGGAGCGCTTGCCCTATCCATGATGAACGTTATAATAAATAACGGTCTTTATGATTCTGGTTACGTTACTAATTACACGGTGGCACCGTTTTTGGTCAGGCAGGACACAATGCTGTTTTTGAGGGAAAAGGACGTTGACGGTAGCGCTTCAGAAAAATACATGATATATGACACAGTTTCAAATTCTGTTGTTCCATATGATACGCCAGGTTCGGTCCCAGCCCTTACAGGGTCATATGCAGTTAACGGCATATCAACAAAGACATCATTTCAGATGCTAAAGGAGCTTGTTGGCAATTACGATCCTCAATCAGCCAGTTCCATTACAGGTATACCGGCAGATACGATAACCTCGCTGGCACAGGACTTTGCCTCTAGGAAGCCGGCTGCCATAAAGGCAGGTTTTGGAGGTATATCTCACTGGTACTATGGCGACCTGACTTACAGGGCGCTGATCACGCTTTCAGCCCTTTGCGGGTACATAGGCGTTCACGGTGGCGGAGTGACAACCTATAACGGAGCCCTTCTTGATGCAGCCACTGACCTGACAGACTGGCTAACTCCTGACGGTAAACAGTACAACTATATACCTCCACTTTCATTTGCAGATGAAGTTTTTAAGGGAAACATAAAGGCAGCATGGTTCCCGCTCGACAATTTCATAAATCAGCAGGGTGACACGAACAGAACCATCAAGGCAATACAGCAGCTTGATTTTGTCATAGTAACTGATGTTTTCATGACCCCAACAGCTCAGTATGCAGACGTTGTTCTTCCCATGGCCACCGAGTACGAAAAGGAGGACCTTCTGCTTGGGGGTAACTTCTTCCTGCAGTACACTCCTCAGATACTACAGCCATTATGGGAAGCAAAATCAGATCTGGATATATTTGCAGCCGTTGCACAGCAGATGGGATATGGGTCATATTTCAGCGGAACGCCAGATGAGTACATTGACCTTGTTTTGAGCACGCTGCCCTCTGGCACAAAGCTCGCAGATATCAAGGCCAACGGCGGCGTAATGAGGTTAAAGGATGAAGATTTTGCCACAGCTTCATATCAACCAATAACCAGACCTTATGTTCCGTTTTACCAGCAGAACTTTCCAACCCCTTCAGGCAGAATAGAATTTTACGTGGAGTCCGTTGTGCCCTACTATGGAACCGGATTACCTATCTACAAGGAGCCGTACGAAGCTTCACCCAGCAATGCCCTTTACAGCAATTACCCATTCACCATGATAACCTCTCATACAAGGTTCAGGACTCACACTCAGTGGGATAACCTTGCATGGCTTCTTGAAATAAACCCGCATCAGTTTGTTGAGATAAACCCAGAAGATGCAAAGGCAAAGGGGATAAACGATGGGGATAAGGTGAAGATATACAATGATAGGGGCTACATCATAACAACCGCAAGGGTTACTCCGGGAATGAGGCCGGGTGTGCTAAATGTGTATCAGGGGCACTGGAAGAGCTTTCCTACTGGAACAGTAAACAATCTGACAAGCCAGGCCATAAATCCTGCACAGTCAGTTGTGTACCTTTTCCAGTCAAACACTCCATATTTTGACGTTCTGGTTAATATAGAAAGGGTGAGTTCCTAAAATGACAAAGCTTGGCATGGTAATTGACCTGAGCAGGTGCGTTGGCTGCAACACGTGCGCTGTTGCCTGTAAGGAGGAAAACGACGAGCCGCTTGGGATATGGTGGAACAGGGTTCTGACTGTGGGCGGGGGCGATTACATCGATGTGCCTGAGGGAGAATACCCCGACGTTGGCATGCACTACCTTCCGCTTGCCTGCCAGCACTGCGAAAATGCTCCATGCGTTAAAGTTTGCCCTGTAAGTGCAACCTACAAGAGAACCGAAGATGGCGTGGTTCTTGTTGACTTTAACAGGTGCATAGGGTGCAGGTACTGCATGGCAGCATGTCCATACGGTGTGAGAAACTTCAACTGGGGGGAGCCAGTTTACAGCCCTGGCGTTGATTTCCCAGTAGGGCATCAGGGAGATCACTACGATAAATACAACCCAGACAGGCTGGTTTACATGCCTGAAAGGCCAAAGGGGGTTGTGGAAAAGTGCACCTTCTGCGTGCAGAGGATTGACAATGATGAAATACCTTTCTGTGTTGAAACCTGCCCTGAAGGTGCAAGGATATTTGGTGACCTTGACGATCCCAACAGTGAAGTATCACAGGTAATAATGAACGGAAATGCTGAACAGCTGCTCCCAGAGCTTGGGACTGACCCTCAGGTGTTCTATGTGCCTCCATACCAAAAGAAGGACATAATACCTCCCTATGCTAACCAGTCGTCTCTGGCTCCTGAACAGGACATAATAGCGCAGGCTGAGCAGAACGGTTACGTGCCGGGATTTGAGAATGCAGTTACTAGCAAAACACAAGCAACTGTAAGTAAAAAGGAGGATGGTGAATGAAAATGGAAAACAGTCTTACTGGAAAGATAAACAGCAGGGTGTACTATGCTATGGTGGCAGTGCTGAGCGCAATAGTTCTGGTTGGTGCGGTTGCCTGGGCCATAGAGATTGAATATGGACTAATTGTTACGAACATGAGGGACGTAGTATCATGGGGGCTTTACATCTCCACATTTGCCTGGTTTGTAGGTGTGAGCGCAGGTGGGCTTATACTTTCATCATCAGCAGCTATTTTCAAGATAGGAGCATGGAAGCCTCTATCAAAGATGGCAAGCTTTGTTTCAGCAGTGGTAATAGCTGCAGCGGCATTGATAATAATGCCAGACCTTGGAAGGCCAGACAGGGTGCTTAACCTCATAATTTACGCGCACTTTTTCTCACCTCTGATCTGGGACTTTTCAATAATAGCTACATATTTCATAATATCAGTAGTGGAGCTGTGGCTGCTCATATCCTCTGAAAGGTTCAAGAATGCAGGAAATGAATCAGCATCAAGGAATAGGGAAAGGTACGCGGTTGGGCTGGCTTTCATAGCGTTACCCGTTGCGATTTTCACTCATTCAGTGACTGCATGGATATTTGGGTTGCAGATATCAAGGCCATGGTGGAACACGGCACTTCTTGCACCGGCATTTGTTGCTTCTGCTCTAGTTTCTGGGCTTGCACTTGTGCTGCTTGTCATACTGGTGAACGGCAAGCTGAACCTCATCAGGGTAAGCATTGATGACAGGACAAAGGCGCAGTTTTCAAAGCTTCTGATGGTTTTCATACTTGTGGACCTTTACTTGCTTTTCAGCGAATATCTCACAATATCTTGGCCAGGCGAACCAGGCGAGCTGGCAGGACTTTACACCATGTTCTTTGGCCCGTACTGGTACATAGGATGGGGGCAGTGGATGCTGGCTTTGCTTGCCGTTGCTTTGCTTGCAAGGCCAAGCTGGAGAACTTCAAACAGGGTCATTGGCACGGCGTCAGTGCTTGCTCTAGTTGAGGTGTTCTTTTACAGGCTGAACCTGATAATACCGGCCCTTGCAAATCCACTCATTGAGTATCCACCAGGCACTGCAATAGGGGGTGGCATCAGCTCTTCTTACGCTCTGGCAGGCTATTCTTTTCAGATAATCGGGCAGTACTTCCCGAGCGCAATTGAATGGGCCATAACGGCAGGGTTCGTTGCTGGGGTTGCGCTTGTAATACTGCTTGGCTTAAGGCACTTACCGCTGGGAACTCAGAATGAATGAAGCTAGTGAAACAAGAGGCGCATTTTACAGCCTATTTTCTCAGCTGCTTCACGTGCCTAACAGTAATGTTGATGCTATGATCCAGGCATTTAACGGAATACCAGAACTTGGTCAGGTTTCAGTTAATCATGAAACGCTTGAATATGAATACAACAGGCTCTTTGTGGGCCCAGGCCATGTTCCGTGTCCTCCCTATGAATCAGTTTACAGAAAGGATAGGCCTTTGATGGAACGGGGGCTTGTTATGGGACCATCGGTTGCTGATGTAAAAGCGATGTACCTGAAGGGCGGTCTGGAGATATCCAAAAATTTCAGGGACCTGCCAGATCACATGTCCGTGGAACTTGAGTTTATGGCATACCTTTGCTCAACGGAGTCATCAAGCGAAAAGTTGGTGGATCTTGAGAGGGAATTTTTCAACAAGCATATTAGGGTATGGTACCGTGATTTCCTAAATTGTATCATTGCCAATACGAAATCACCATTTTACTTAAAGCTGGCGCATGAGCTGGAAGAATTCCTCAATGAGGAAAGTGTGAGATTTGGTGAGAAAGCTTGAAAGTTGATGTAATGCTTTATAACCTTAAGAAGGAAACAGAAACGGCCCTTATTGATTGCGCCAACAACCTTTACCCGGCCTATGTAAGATTCGTTTCGGATAAAACTGCACTTAACAGCAAGGATGCTCTACTGATTGTTGGAAATGGCGATGCTGCAAATTACGGCGGGCCAGTGGTGGATCATTTGGATCCAGACGGGATGGATACAGATGAGCTACTGTACCATTTCTGTGCAAAGCTGGGGAAGCTTTCAAGATCTGACTCTATAACTGCAAAAACCGATTCCGTTGCAAAGGATGTTAATCTATCGAGGAGGGACTTCCTTGCGGGCATAAAGAACGGCTTTCAGGTATTTTCAGACTTTCCATTAACTTTTGAAGATGCATGTGAAGCAAAGTACGGGTGCAGGAAGTGCATCGATGCCTGCCCTGTGGGTGCGTTAGAATTTGGCAGTCATCTCAGGCTTGACAATTCAAAGTGTATTAAGTGCGGAATATGTGCGGGGGTCTGCCCTGTTGGGGCTATTCATATGCCCAAATTCTCAGAGGACGCATTTATAGGGTTGCTGGAAGGGCTAAACGCAATCAAAGCACCGTACAGGGCACTTGTGCTGACAACCGATGACAGAAGTGTGCAAAGGATACCCTGGGTACATGTTGAAATGGTTAATGACATTGGAATGATAGGAAGCAGGTGGGTTTCCATGGCCCTTGCATCTGGGATAGATGCCTTTGTGGTGCATTGCCCTGGCGGAAACTGCGCTGGAAAGGATGTGGCCAGAGCAGCAATAGAATCTGTATCAAGTACAGTCATAGACGGTGTGGGAAGAGCGATTTACTCAGAACAGAGGGAGATCACAGGTGTGGAAATGGTAAAAGGCTCAATTGGCCAGATATCCTCATTCAGCCACTATGACAGCTGGTTCAACTACACTGTTTCACTGAAGGCTATACTTAAGCCAGAGGCCAGCGCGAATGGGCTACAGATCTACGATGTCAGTGTTTCAGATTCATGCACACTCTGTGGTGCTTGTGTCTCAAAATGTCCTCATGCAGCATTTGCAATAGTGCCTGAGGTAAATGCAAAGCTGTCGTTCAATCAGTCACTCTGTACTGGATGCGGTTACTGCGTTAATGTTTGCCCTGAAGGGTCTATAAAACTGGAAAGGGCAAAGAAGGTGAACTTCAAAGCGGTAAATGTATTTGCTGATGAACTGATAAGGTGTGCAGGGTGCGGCAAGCCCCTCTACACAAAAAAGTTCTATGATAACTTGGTAAAGAGGCTGGGCAGAGAGGACCCCATGCTGAAGTACTGCAACGAATGCAAGCAAAAAATTATATACGAAAGGATGTTCAGGAAGCCTGAAAAAGGCGATCTACGCTGACTTGATGACCATGAGCTAGTGAAGATGAGGTTCAGCTATTTATTTATCTATTGCTGGAACTGCGAACACAAGTCCCACTAATTAATTAATTAATTAAGGAAGATTCCATGAACCAGTATCCTGGCAGTCCCTTTATGGCTGTGAATATATTGGAATGTGACATCCTCTCACGCTGAAGCGCGTGAGCTTCCTGCATTGCTATCCCCTCAACCCTGTAATCAACCCACTGCTGATGCCATACAGCCTGGATTTTAATGAACGATTCAGGAAATTCATATGGCCTGCCTTTCTTGCCCTCATTCATCTTATCCAATTCTTCATCCCAATTGCCCAACATATCTATTGGCAGCAAAAACTCACCCCTCATTGCAAGCTCTTCATTGTAACTTTTCCAGTTCCTTTTGTCGACAAATTCATTACCCCATCTTTTGTCATTATTATTACTGAGGCTGTCTTTTGTGAGCATACTTAAGGAATTGACAGCCGTGCTATAAATAACTATTCAACACAGCATGCAAGTTCGTGTATCTCCCCTTAAGGTCAGAGTTTTACTGCTTCCCCCAAACCACTAACTTCAAAATAAATCATAACACTTCAACGAGTTCATCACTTTTTATGAACCTTAGATACCAGTCCTTGAATTCCTTTTCGTTAACAATGTGCAGTTCCAGTGGTGCATCTGGAAACTTCATGAACACCATGGCTCTAAGTTTGGCCCTCTCATTCAAATCAAGTGATTGAGGAAGCACAACAAGCAGGTCAATATCACTGGATGCAGTGTATGACCCCCTGACAGTTGAACCGAAAACGTACACCTTTGTGCCTTTATATTTATGTTTAATTATTTTACCGACTTTCGATGTAATTTGCATGTAATTTCTCAGGTATCGATTTTTTTTCTTTGAGGACGCAATGAGTGTATCAAACCCCTTCGATGACATCCCTTAGTACCTCCTTTACGAATCTGAGCATTTCGTTAACCTCAACTGCGCTGTACCTTCTAGCAAGGTACCTGCTACCAATGTATGCATCTTCAATTTTTGATATATAAATGACTTTATTGCCGTCATTGAGAAGGTCAGCCACCTTAGTGGAGATTTTGGATAGCTCTTCAAGCAGCGCCATTAGTGAATGGGTTCTTGGGTATGCCCCAACATTAAGAAGTAGCTTGTACTTGACCATCAGCTGGCAGTACTGTTCTATGTTAAATGCGCCAATATCATAATCTCCCTGTCCAATGAGGTATTCTGCGTTTTTCAGAAATACCAGTGCTCTTTCTCTGAGAATTTCTGCTCCTTCAAATGACAATCTGATAAAAAAAGTGATTAAGGCTATTTAACCGTTATGGACATTCTGGCTGAATACAATTTGGTAGATCATCATCTACAGTCTATGGACAAACATGCACAAAGGATTGAAGAGGTTCTTCAAGCACAGGCTTGGTAGAACATGAAAGCCATTGATTAGAACATAAGTGCATACGGCTACAACAATCTGCAAGATATTAAATTACAAAAAAGAGTACCATGGGCCCATTGATGAAGGATGGTACACTAGGCTGGTTAAAATGCTTAAATGGGAGTCAGCGCTTCAGCTGACCCTGAGCCAGAGGGTGTTACAAAGTGCCTTTGCGCTACATTGGATCAATACAATTATTGTATGGTGGGTATGATATTTGATATCATTAGCAATTGGTGCGGTCTTTCAGCAATCCAGCGGCTTATCCTAAAGGAAGCACTTAGTGCCCTGATGATTTCAAATAAATAAATAAATATGTCTAATTTAAATGTTGATTTTTATCTTAACAGTAAATTATTTCGATATAAATTGCAATATTTATCATAAATAAAATAATAATTGAACAAATGAATATAGAGATGCATATAATTTAGCAGAAGTATAACAGATTAATGAAGATAGAGGGTAAAGAGGAAGTTATAGTGAATCCAGATGAATTCTGGAGTTTCCTTTCCACTCCGGAAAAGGTCGTAAAATGTGTTCCAGGGGTTCAGAGCTGGAAGATTGAAAATGAAATAATTTATGCAAGGATCAAGGTTGGCATTGGGTTCATAAAGGGGTCCTTTGACACCACCACAAAGATCCTTGGCAATGATGTTGAGCACAAGGTTGCACAGCTTGAGATATCAGGCTCAGGAAACATGGGCAACTTTTCTGCAACGGTGAAGGTTTTGCTTTCACCATCAAGCGGGAGCAAGTACCTTGTAACTTATTCTTCAGACGCAAAGGTGTCTGGCACAATGGGAACACTTGCATCCCCTATAGTAAACAACGCAATAAAGAACGTTGTCAAGGACTTTCTCAAGTGCGCGGAGGGTAAAGGCCATGACTGAGCAGTATGTTGGGCAGAGGGTTCCACAGCTTGACTCATGGCGCAAGGTTACTGGCACCCTTGCCTATGCAAGCGACATTTCAATGCCCGGAATGTTGTATGCAAAGCTCGTTACCAGCAAGATGCCACATGCTAAGATAAAGAGCATTGATGTTTCTGAAGCGTTGAAGGTTAAGGGCGTTGTCACCATAGCAACTGGCAGGGACTTCCCGTACAG
>Ga0080006_1124163_pt1 | contig 17245 bp, 13 predicted proteins | sample RS3BMetagenome_FD_69209 | JGI IMG/M metagenome (GOLD analysis project Ga0080006, IMG submission 69209) | Ferric oxide microbial mat and aquatic microbial communities from Rainbow Spring, Yellowstone National Park, USA - RS3B (SPADES... ... | reverse complement strand
GAATTAAGAAGACAGTGGAGCCACATAGAATACCATTTGATGATCCATGGAAGGTACTAATCTCAACAGTGCTTTCACAGAGGACAAGGGATGAAACCACAGGTGAAATATCAAAAAGACTTTTTCAGAAATACCCTGACCTTGAAAAATTGTCGAGGGCAGAATTAAAGGACCTTGAAAATATATTAAGGCCTATTGGATTTTACAGGGAGAAGGCAAAAAGGATTAGGGATATTGCAAGAATATTGATAAGGGAATACAATGGAATTGTACCTGAAAATAAGGAGGAGCTTATAAAGCTTCCAGGGGTGGGAACAAAGACAGCAAACATTGTTTTGTCTGTTTGCTTCGGAAAAGACTACATAGCTGTTGACACGCATGTTCATAGGATATCAAACAGGCTTGGTCTTGTTAATACAAGGAGCCCAGAGGAGACAGAAAAGGAACTGATGAAGATAGTAGATAAAAAATACTGGAAGGAATTGAATTTACTGCTCGTCGAATTCGGTAAAAAAATATGCAGGCCGGTCAATCCAAGGTGTAATGAATGCCCCCTTAGGGAGATATGCCCCTCTGCAAATTATGTAGCATAAAAATTGACAAAATACTTATATTAAATTTTAAAATATAAGAGAAAAAGGTGAAAATACAATGTATGTAATCCAGGAATCTAAATTAAAAAAGGGATTGCCAAAGGAGACACAATCTATTTGCCCTGTTTGTAAAAAGGTTATCCCTGCTACAATATATGAGGAGAATGGAAAGGTAATGTATAAAAAAACCTGTCCTGAACATGGTGAGTTCAAGGACATATATTTTGGGGATGTTGAAACATATCTAAGGTATGAGAAATGGGCATTTGACGGTGTTGGTGTAAAGAATCCACAGATAAATGGAACAAACTGCCCTCTTGACTGCGGTCTTTGTGCCCTGCACTATAGCCATACATCCCTTGCAAACATTGACCTTACAAACAGGTGCAACCTGAAGTGCCCAATATGCTTTGCAAACGCTAATGCTGCTGGCTATGTTTATGAGCCAACATTTGAACAGGTAGTAAAGATGATGGAAACATTAAGAAATGAGAAGCCCGTACCGACACCTGCTGTACAGTTTGCAGGTGGCGAGCCAACAATATATCCATATTTCCTTGAGGTGGTTAAAAAGGCAAAGGAGCTAGGATTTGCACAGATACAGGTGGCAACAAACGGGGTAAGGATAGCACACGAGCCCGATTTTGCACAAAAGATGCTAGATGCAGGACTGCACACTGTCTATCTTCAATTTGATGGTTTCAAGGAAAGCACATATGTTAAGACTAGGGGGAGACCCGGGTTCCTTAAGGAGAAGCTACAGGCACTCGAATACCTGAGGCATACAAAGCCAAAACCACTTGCAACTGTTCTTGTGCCTGTGATAGTAAAGGGAGTAAACGATGATGAGGTGGGGAAGCTAATAGACTTTGGTCTAGAGAACCTGGATGTTGTAAGATCTGTAAACTTCCAGCCAGTATCCTTTGCTGGAAGGATACCGCAGGATGAGCTCATAGTTGGAAGATATACTCAGGGTGATCTTATTAATGACCTTATAAAACAGACAAACTATTTTGAAAAGAGGGACTTTTTCCCTATACCAGTAGCTGCACTGTTTTCAGAGCTTGCATCCCAGATATTCAAACAACCCTATGTTGCATTCACATCACATCCACATTGTGGAACTGCAACATATGTATTCAAGGACTATGATAGGAATAAGGTAATACCAATTACAAGATTTATTGATGTTGAGGGTCTACTGGAGGAACTCAGGCCAAAGATACTTGAGGCAAAGTTTGACAACAGGTCAAAGATATTCACTGTACCATACCTTTACAGGGTATTCAAGAAATATTATGATGAAACCCAGGCACCATCCCATTTCAAGATAAAGGAGATCCTAGACGTATTCAAGGAGGGTACAAAGGATTCTCTTGGAAAACTTCACTGGGATTCACTATTCATTGGAGCAATGCATTTCCAGGATGAATACAACTACGATCTTGAAAGACTTAAGAGGTGCGTGATACATTATGCTACTCCAGATGGAAGGGTAATACCTTTCTGTGCATACAACTCAGGACCTGTATATAGGACTGAGGTGGAGAAGAAGTTTTCAATGTCCCTTGAGGAGTACAGGAAAAGGTATGGAAATGCAGTAGGAACTGAAGGGGCGTGAATTAATGAAGGTGGATACATCAAAGTGCAATTACTGCGGTGCATGCGTTGGATCATGCCCAGTTAATTGCATATTCCTGGATGAGACAAGGATAGTTATTGATGAGAATTCATGTACAAAATGTGGCTTCTGCATAAGGGTATGCCCAATGGGGGCAATAAGTGCGGAGTGGTTTGAATGAGATATGAATATGATGTTCTTGTGATAGGTGCCGGACCCGGCGGCAGCATGGCGGCAAGGTATGCAGCAAGGAAGGGACTGAAGGTGCTGATGGTGGAGAAAAGGCCCGACATTGGATCTCCAGTTAGGTGCGGTGAGGGGATATCAAAGAGCTGGCTACCTGAGGTGGAGTTGGAGCCACAGCCAATCTGGGTTTCAAACGAGGTAGAGGGTGCGAGGATATTCCCACCAGATGAGAAAACATTCATAAAGCTCTCAGCAAACAAGGCTGGGAATGAGGTCGGTTACATAATAGAGAGGGATAAGTTTGATAAATACTTGGCAGCACTAGCCGCAAGGGAGGGTGCTGATATATGGGTAAAGAGCCCTGCAATATCCCTCATATTTGAGGATAAAAAGGTGGTGGGGGCAAGGATAAGGAGGCAGGGGGAGGTTGTTGATGTTTTTGCAAAGGTAATCATAGGTGCAGACGGTTTTGAGAGCCAGGTGGGAAGATGGGCAAAGATAAACACAATGGTAAAGGACAGGGACATAGTATCATGCATAGAATATAGAATGGTGGGCATTGACATTGATAAAAATTTCACAGATTTCTATCTAGGAAGCTGTGCCCCGGGAGGCTATGTGTGGGTGTTCCCCAAGGGGAAGGATGAGGCAAACGTTGGCATAGGCGTTGCATTAAACAAGCTAAAGAGAAGTGGAGAGGTAAAGAAATACCTTGACGATTTCATAGAAAGGCACCCTGGCCTGAAAAAGGGAAAGACAATAGAGATAATAACTGGTGCAGTTTCAACATGCCCTGTACCGCAAAGCATAGTTACTGACAATGTAATGCTCGTTGGTGATGCCGCAAGGCTCATTGATCCAATAACTGGGGGCGGTGTGGCAAACGCATGCATATCCGGAAGGCTTGCAGGAGAGGCAGCATACGAAGCAATTAGATCCAAAAATACAAGCAAGGAATTCCTGAAAGAGATATACGAAAAAAAGGTAAGGGAGAAGCTTGAAAGGAAGCACCTTAGGAACTGGTTTGCAAAGGAAAAACTATCTGTGCTCTCTGATGAAACACTTAACAAGCTCGTTGATGCAATTTCATCTGTGGAGCTAACATCAATCTCAGTAAAAAGCCTTCTAGACGCTGTTCAGAAAAAATATCCAGAGCTTGTAAAGGAATTTGAGGACCTAATCTAAAAAAGGTATTATATTACTTTTTTATATTCTTTTTTTAGCCGCGGTAGCCAAGCGGACTACGGCGCCAGCCTTGAGAGCTGGTTCCCGAAAGGGAGCGGGAGTTCAAATCTCCCCCGCGGCGCTCAAGATCTTTTTTAAAACTATGTGTATTAATTAATTTTCATTGAAAAATATTTGCCTTAATTGCATCAATGGCAATTTTAAGATCCCTATATGATGACCTTTGGAAAAAACCAAAATCGAATATGTAGCCATCTATAAAATCTGGATGAGTTATGTCAAAGTAGTAGTTTATGAGACTGAATCCCTTGTTTTTATAATCATTGAATGGGTGGTTTATGAATTCATAGTAACCCCTTGAAATCTTGAATTTTGTGCCGATTGCAAAGAATTTTGAATTCTTCTCCCTTGATGCAATGGCAAGTGAATATGTCCCAACTTTATTTACAAGCTCAAGATTTGGAAGAATTGCATCCATTCCAACAAGAACAATGGATTCTTCATCCAATGCATGGTAAACTGCAGCATCAAAATACATTTTAACCTTAAAGCCCTCATTGGATAGTTTTTCTGCAAATTTTGCACCCTCGTTCATTGGCCTTGATTCAAGTATATTTATTTCATCTATCTTGTCTCTGTTTTCCTTTATAGCCTCCTCCACCAGTTTGCTCCAGCTTATTGTTACTATTTTTCTTCTATCAAATATATGGAATGAATTTTTTACAGAAAGACTGAAGGATTTATTCAGTTCATCAATTAGTTTCTTGAATTCATAATCATGTCTGAATTTTTTAATAATATCCAAAATGTTCATCAGTTGAACCATTTCGTATTTTTTCATTTTCAGGTATTCTATTTTATCTGATATATTTTCATTTTTTAAAAAACTTTCATAACATGCATTTAAAAGTTCAATTGTTAATGTTTCAGAGCCATGAACATTGTCATCGGCAATCTCTAATATATCCATAATAGAATTTATGAGGTTCTTATACAAAAATATTTTTTATTCAGGATTAATGGCTATTTTCTTTGGCATTCTTTGTGATTTTGCAATTATTAAAAAGGAATCTCTAAAATCTTATCTCTAAATATTTTAGCGTAGTTACTTGCTATATCTCATCTGGCTTTCGTGACCTGCAAGTCTCATTTTTTGAACCATGGGCAAAGCTCAGTCAGAAAGTGTATATAATTAGATCATTGAGATAATCTACAATATAGATCAGCTCCTTTCATATACCCCCTCGCAGCCATATTACTTAGTACTTCGGAATCTTATCAATGTGATACCTATCATATTCATTGCGGGTATTCTGCTGCCATACTACTTAGTACTTCGGAATCGTAAGAAAAATTTTCAGTGATAATGGGTTCGAGGTAAAAAGAATGCTGCCATACTACTTAGTACTTCGGAATCCGAAAATCCCGCAACGCCTGATTAACCGACGGCATATCCCCGCTGCCATACTACTTAGTACTTCAGAATCTTTATGGATTTTAAATCGTAAAACAGGCGAGATAATTTCAGCCTGCCATACTACTTAGTACTTCGGAATCATCAAATGAACCCAAGTTCTGTCAAGAGTGCCATCTGGCTCAGCTGCCATACTACTTAGTACTTCAGAATCTTTATGGATGAAAATTATAAAACAACCAAAATGTATAGATAAGCTGCAATACTACTTAGTACTTCGGAATCTGGGGTAATAGGTCATTGTGACAGATCTTGGCATGATGTCATGGCTGCCATACTACTTAGTACTTCGGAATCCCAAAACCTAAATTTTAGGATTTGGTCTTCATTATAGCTGCCATACTACTTAGTACTTCGGAATCGAAATGCAATAATAGGCTTTCAAGTGAATGACATTTCGTTCGGTGCTGCCATACTACTTAGTACTTCGGAATCTCTAATGAACCTAAAACTAAAAATTTTAACTTTTTTATTTTTGCTGCCATACTACTTAGTACTTCGGAATCAAGTGAAAATGGTATAAAAGTAAATGGGAATTATTATGATGCTGCCATACTACTTAGTACTTCGGAATCCCAGTGGCATGACAAATATAGACTTTTACCTATTGAAAGCTGCCATACTACTTAGTACTTCGGAATCAAGGTCGTACCGACGAAAAGATCTTTACTACACTTAAAGAGCTGCCATACTACTTAGTACTTCGGAATCTTTGACATCAAGGAAGAGTTGAAAAATAGAAAGTTCAAATGGGCTGCCATACTACTTAGTACTTCGGAATCTCAGAATTATAGGGCTGGGTAGAGACAATAACATTTCAATGCTGCCATACTACTTAGTACTTCGGAATCCCGTTTATCATAAATTGCATGGAAATCCAGTATAATAAACTTTTTCCTTTTACTTTTTTAAATTTTATTGCGTTCTTATTATCTAATTATTTTTAGATTTTTAGTGATCAAGTAAAATGGCTATTTTTAAAATAAAAAAATTTGAGTTTCCGAACATCGATTTTTTTGCCTAAGTATTTAAAGATGTACGGAATCATAATTTATATTACAAAAATTTTAATTATTCGTTTATTTTTAAAAGATTTGTCTATAAAATATTAAAAATTAAAAATATTGTATTAAATTTATAATTTTTTGTTTTTAATATTCAATCCCTTTCCATAAGCAAATTTATAAAATTTTAATATTTCTAAAATTTTTTAGGAAAAGTCCTTGGAAATAAAAATTTTAATTATGTCATTAAAAATTAATTTCTTTATATGCTAATAAAAATGTAAACAAGATTTCCAATCTAAAGATTAATATTCCGATTTAAATATTATGCCGGATTTTGCAACCATCTTATAATTTCATTGATCTTTCCATCTTCATACCTTAAATAGATTTTCCCATCTACCTTCTTAACCAAAACCATTGTAGATTCAAAGCCACTATGTGCAAAGAAGTTTCTTTTTATATTGGAAGATATTCTTTCTATACTTCCTCTTGATTGTTCTTCATCCTCATCCTTACCTTTTTGCTGGAATAATTCACCAAGCTTTTTTTCTTTATAATCTAACCCTGAACTATTTTTTTCAATTTCTTTTTTATCCCTTTCCAAAAATATTGTATTAATATTAAGATTTAGCTTTTTATATATATTCTCAAAATATTTGTAAATTTCTTCCAGGCTCGCTTCCCCTCTTTTTTCTAAAGCTTCATCTCTTTTTTCTAAAGCTACCCCTCTTTTTTCTAAAATCTCTTTTATCAAGAAGGAGTGGGAGATCAAAAGAAAAGAATTGAATATTCCCCTGTTATTAAATTTGAATCTAATTATTCTGGAATAATTACTTATTTCCATCGAGTAATTTTCAATAGAATCAAGAAATTTGAATATCTTTTCCAACATTTCATTTTCATTGTATTTTTTAATATAATCAAAAATATTTGTATAGAAAGCGAGTGGTGTATTGTACTTAATTGCGTTAAAACCTATCTTTGTTTCATTAAAAATTTTGGCTAGTTCCTCAAAATCTTTTTCAAAATTATTGTTAAGGTATTTTTCAAATTCGTCTCTTCTACTCTTTGATTCATATTCAACCAAATTTCTTATCTTTGAAAACCTTGGCAGTTCGAAGAATGCCTTTGCATCTAATCTTGACAATAAAATTCTTGAAGCCTTGTTAACAATTGGTGTTGAATACGAAATCATGAATTCTTTCTTGAAATCATTCAGAAAATTCTTAATCTTCAAATATGTTATTATATATTTCATTGTTTCTATTGCAACGTGTGAATAATAATTCAGTCCTGTTGATAGGTCTAGGATTATTTTATTGTAATTTTCAATTCTCTTTAATAGATCTTTAAAAAGGTATATTGAGATATTTCCAATGGAGTTATCAAAATATATTGTTTTTTCGCTGTTCAAAAATTTATACTCTCCGACAGACTGCATTTTTATTGCCTCTATTTTAATATCCTTATTCAAAAGCTGGTTCCTTATTTTATCATAAAAGTATTTAAAAAATTCATCACTTTTGAATAAAAGCCCGCTTAGATAAATATAATCCTTTGTATCGTCTGCTGTTATCATGCTTTCAGGTATAAGGAATAATATATCACCACCATAATAATTATATAATGCCTCGGATGTTAATTTTGTTTTAAATTTTTTATCATTGATCTCGTACTCCACCTCATCATAATTGTTTCTTCCATATGTCTGTATTATGAGATTTTCACTCCCCATCGATTCACATATCATTAAATATATATTTAAAATTTTCTGGAAGGTTCAGAAATATTGAAATAATTATTCATTCTTTTAAAGTATGTAATGAGGAATTTTCCGTATGAGCCAAGGAAGTATCAGCTCGAGATAATTAAGGATGTAGAGGGTGTATTGGAAAATGGTGGGCATCTATTGCTTGAGGCCCCAACAGGCATAGGTAAAACCATATCGGTCCTTGGCCCTTCCCTAGAATATGCCATAAACAATGGAATGAGGGTATTTTATCTTACAAGGACTAACTCCCAGCAGGAGCAGGTGATAAAGGAATCCAGGGCATTAAGGAAATACTACGATTTTACACTTGCACCTGTTCAGGGCAGGAACAACTACTGCTTCATGATAAAAAGAATGAATGAGAACTACACGGCAGAGGAGCTTGCACAGGCCTGCAGGAAGAGAAAGGAGGATGTAAAGAATGGAAAATACGAATCATGCCATTATTTTGCAAATTTATTAAAGAAGGGGAATGGCTTTATTTACGAGGCAAGAAGGGAAATCATGACATCTCAGGATTTCATTGACCTTTGTCTTGAGAATGAGGTATGCGCATATGAGTCAATGAAATCGCTTGCATCAATTGCGGATGTCCTTGTAATGCCATACGTTTATTTTTTTGACCCCTTCATCAGGTCAGGGTTACTTGAGTGGAGTTCCGCATCACCTGAAAACATAATACTCATTGTTGATGAGGCGCACAACCTGCCAAATTTTGCAAGGGAGCTAAGGTCTGAGAGGCTATCCCTTCAATCCCTTTCTCTTGTTGACAGGGAGATAAGGGACTACGGCGATTTCAACCAGTCAGGTATGAATTTTTCAGATTTTGTTGAATTTTTAAGGGAATCAATGATAAAATTGGGGAAAGATTTGTTAAAGGATGCTGAGGATTCAATGATCTCTCCTGGGGTTTTTTCAGATGTTCTTCTTGAAAACACTGGCCTTTTGGAAAGGGACATAGAGGCTTTTATTGAAAAATCCTCTGAGTTTGGTGAAATTGTTAAGGTTGAAAAGGTTAAGAGGGATGAGATACCAAGATCGCACATAGGCCATTTGGGTGAATTTCTGAAGAGGTTCCTTTATTCTGAAGAGAATGATATTGGGAGAATAATATCTAAGACAAACAGGCTTTCCCTTGAGATTTACTCGCTTGATGCCAGGCCCATAACATCCATTGTTGAGAATGTACATTCATCAATTCACATGTCAGGCACTATGAAGCCCCTTGAGGAATATGAGGCAATGGTATTCAGGGATGTCAAGCCAGAAAAGAAGAGCTATCCCTCCATATTCCCTAGGGAGAACCTAAAGGTTTACTACATAGATTCTGTAACGACTAAATACGAGACAATGGAGCTGGGGGATGAGGAGGTAAAGAAGATTGCTGATATTGTTGACAGGATAATACGCCTTGGTTACAACACACTTGTACTTTTCCCTTCCTACAGGGTTCTCAAGAGGGTGATGGAGCAGGACCTTACATACAATGGCCACTTCTACATTGAAAATCAGGAGATGTCACAATCGGATTTCATAAGGTCTCTACATCTATTCAAGCGCAGTGGGGGCGTATTCTTCTCAGTATTTGGAAGCAGGATAAGCGAGGGAATGGATTTTCCGGGTGGGGAGATACAGGTGATTGTAATAGTTGGAATACCATACCCTAAGCCTGACACCAGGCAAAGGCTCCTCGAGAGGTATTACCTTCAGGAGATGTCAAGGGAGAATGCCTACAAGTTCCTTGTCCATGGCCCTGCGGGAAGGAAGATTGTTCAGGCAATAGGAAGGATGATAAGGTCTGAGAAAGACAAAGGCGTGGCTGTAATACTTGATAGCAGGGCCCCCAGGTTCAGCGAATACATAAGCATGGAAAAAAGCAGGGACATAGAGAAGGAGATAAGCTCATTCTGGGAGATGGCAAGTTTAAAATAGTCACATAAGATATTTCCCCCATATATGGTGGTAGTAAGGGTGGGCAAGTCTGACCTTGAATCAATGTCTGGTGTTAAAAGGGATAAAATAGAGCAGTTCTTTGATGTAGTGGGGATTGAGATAAAAAGGGAGGATGATGAAAACTGGGATCTCGAGCTTTATCCCGACAGGCCAGATCTTTACTCAATATTTGGCCTTTCTAGGTCTCTCAAGACATACTATTTCAAGGAGAAGAGATTTTATAAGGTTTTGGATTCAAATTTTAAATTAAACGTTGATTCTAGTGTAAAGGATGTGAGGCCATACATAGGGGGAGCTGTTGTAAAATCCATTGAATTAAATGATTCTCTCATTGCCTACATAATGGACATGCAGGAAAAGCTTCACCTATCCATAGGTAGGGATAGGAAGAAGATTGCCATAGGTATACATGATCTTGATAGGGTAAGGCCGCCATTCAAATACATGGCTGTAGGTGGTAGCTCAATCTCCTTTGTCCCCCTTGGAATGTATTCTCCCATGACACCTGAGGAGATATTAAGGAATCACCCTAAGGGGGTTGAGTATGGTCATCTACTTTCACACTCTTCCCTTTACCCAATAATAATTGATTCTGATGGAAATGTTCTCTCAATGCCCCCAATAATAAATGGAACTTTAACACAAATAAGGGAGGATACAAAAAACATATTCATTGATGTTACAGGGAATGATTTATTCACGGTAATAAATGCGGTCAACCTGATTTCATCAAACCTTGCGGAGCTTGGCGGTTATTTATACAGGGTTCTTATTGACTATGGGGATTATTCCTTATTTCTTCCCGATCTAGGAAGGGAGAGGATTTATGTATCAAAAAGGGAACTGAAGGAGATGGTGGGTGAGGATATAAATGCTAATGATGTAAAAAACTCGCTCATTTCAATGGGCTACACTGTATCAAGATCAGGGAATGGCTTCAACGTTGGAATTCCTCCCTACAGGCTCGATATAATGCATCCTGTTGATGTTATTGAGGATATAATAAAGAGCTATGGCTATGGCAATTTAAGATTATCCCTGCCAAATAAATTTTCAATGGGCTCTGAGGCATATTCTGAAATAATAAAGGAGAGGGTAAGGAGGATAATGGTGGGCCTTGGTTATATAGAGGTGGTAAGCCTCACCTTCACATCGCCCGAGAGGAATTTTAAAAGGTTCGGAATTGATGAGATTTATTCCCCAAGGATAACAAACCCTGTTGTTGAAGACCAGACCATTTACAGGACCTGGCTCATTCCAATGCTTATGGAGACACTTGAAAACAACAGGCACAGGTCACTTCCTCAGAGGATATTTGAGGTAGGAAGGGTTTACAGGAACGGTGAAGGGCTGGATCTTGGAGCACTCTCAGAGGAATCTGATGCTTCATTTACGAAGGTGAAGGGGACTGTGGAAAAAATAATCAATTCCCTTGGCCAAAGGCTTGAGATTGAAGAAAAGAACCTTCCATTCCTTATTCAGGGCAGGCAGTCTTCAATAATTCTGAATGGTAAAGAGGTGGGATTCTTTGGCGAGGTCCATCCCTCAATAATTGAGAAATACAACCTTGGCAATCCTATAACAGCCTTTGAGATCTACCTTGATGTTATTTACCCAGATATACTTAATGAAAAGCTCAAGTTCTAGGAAAAAGATTTATTGTATTTAGTATTCCTATTTTTATGGATCTTTTGGATGTTATTAGGGACCTAGTGTTTGTTCAGGGCATAAGCGGTTATGAGGATGATATAAGGTCAAGGGTAATAGAATACCTAAAGAAATTCGGTGAGCCTAAGGTGGACAAGCTTGGGAATGTTTACCTTACACTTGGTGATGGGGATGAGCATATTGCCTTTATGGCGCACATGGATGAGATAGGCCTAGTTGTGGCACACATTGAAGAGAATGGCTTCATAAGGCTGAAAAGGCTAGGCGGTGTTGATGTAAGGATGCTCTATGGCCAGTACTTTGAAGTATTCACAAAGGATGGGAAGAGGATACCAGGTGTAATAGGTCTCAAGCCACCACACATATCAACGGAGAGTGAGATGAAGAATGCCCCGCCCATAGAGGACCTCTATTTAGACGTAGGTGCTTCCTCAAGGGAGGAGGTAATATCAATGGGCATCTCCATCCTTGACCCTGTTAGGTGGATGAAGCAATTCCATGTTTTAAATGGAAGATATATTGTGACAAGAGGCCTTGATGACAGGGCAGGTTGTGCAATTTTAATAAATCTAATTGAAAGACTAAAGGGTAAGAAATTGAAGAAGAAGGTAACTTTCATATTCACATTACAGGAGGAGACTGGCCTTAGGGGTGCAAAGGCTATCACTGAAAGGGATATTGATGAGCTTTATGCAATAGACAGCGTATCCTCAGGTGACATACCAAAGGTGGATTATTATCTCAGCCCCGTATCTCTAGGTAAGGGTCCGGTTATAAGGTTCATAGATGCAAGGGGTGCAAACTCCATCTCCCTAAAAAGAAAGGTAGAGGAGATTGCATCAAGGAACAAGATTAACATACAGGAGGTATTCACTGGTGGTAGCACAGATGCTGCAGGTACCTTCGATCTTGGCATTCCCTCCATTGCACTCTGTTTCCCAATAAGGTACACGCATACAACTGTTGAAATGTCCTCAATCGAGGACATTGAGGCACTTATAAATCTCCTTGAAAAAATTGTTCAGGGCTGATATAGTCATATATTGTAGAAACTTTATATACAATAGATGTAATATATTATTATCTATGATGTCAAATGAAGTTTTGAATTTATTCAATAGAGGTGGGTTATGAAAGTTAAGAGAACAGAACAGATTTATATTGGAGAGAATGAAACAATCTCAAAGCTATGCCATATTTCAAAGAATTTATACAATCAAACTAATTATGTATTGAAACAGCAATTTATAAAAAAGGAAAAATTATCATCATATGAAGATCTTGTAAAATTATTTCAAACACCATCTGAAAATGATGAGGAAAACAATTATCAAAAACTTCCATCACAAACAGCCCAGTGGACAATTAAGAAGGTAAAAGAAGCATGGAGCTCATTCTTTAAAGCATTGAAGGAGTGGAAGAAACACCCTGAAAAATTTACTGAAGAGCCAAAGCCACCCAAATATAAGAATAAAAATGGTGAATTTCTTTTGATATTTACCAACCAGCAGTGTAGCATTGAAAATGGGCTTTTGAAATTTCCAAAGATTGTGGGTCTGGAGGTGGAAACAAGATTAGAAAATGTGGATTTGAGAGAGGTAAGGATAATACCTCAGGGTGTAGGGTATATAATTGAAATTGTATATATGAAAGAGATAGAGGACATTGCTAAGGGAGAAACACGCAGGATCATGGGCATTGACATAGGATTAAGGAACATCGTAACTATCGGAGACAGCATCTCTAGGGAAGGGATTGCTGTCAAGGGCGGTGTTCTGAAATCAATAAACCAGTACTATAACAAAGAGAGGGCAAGATTAAAATCAATAAGTGACAGGCAAAACAAAGATAAGAGATTGACAAAGAGAGAAAAGAGGTTGCTCATGAAAAGGAACAGGAAGATAAAAGACATTATGCACAAACTGAGCAAAGCGATTGTTCAATACGCAAAAACAAGAGGCATCGATACCATAGTTATAGGTCATAATAATGGCTGGAAGCAGTCAGTAAACATGGGAAGGATCAACAACCAGAACTTTGTGGAGATACCTTTTAACACATTGATAAATCAGATCAAATACAAGGCAGAGGAATCTGGAATAAAAGTAATAATACAAAACGAAGAACACACAAGCAAGTGTTCATTTCTTGACAATGAAAGCATTGAACATCATGATGAATACATGGGGAAAAGAATAAAGAGGGGCATTTTCAGGTCCAAGGATGGAATACTAATGCATGCAGATCTCAATGCCGTATATAACATAATAAGGAAGGCAATCCCTGAAGCGTTTGCGGACGGGATAGAGGGTATAGGGTTATACCCACGAAGTTTAAGCATCCCTGAATTCATAGGGATGATAACTTCCAAAGGTGGATGTTAACATGGTTAACATAAACCATAACCTTCTCTTACAGCCCTTGAAAGTCTTTTTATACCCTCAACAATATCCTCATCCTTCGAGAATGTAAAGTTGAGCCTCATGGAATTCCTTCCCCTTCCGTCTGGATAGAATGCACTTCCAATCACGTATGCAACATTGAATTCAAGTGCCTTTTTCAGCATCTTTTCTGTATCTATTTTTTCATTCAATGTTACCCAGAGGAACATGCCTCCATCTGGCCTGGTGAATTTTGTATCACTTGGCATGTATGTCTCAAGAGCCTCTATCATTATATCCCTCTTTTTCCTGTAAAGCTGGACTATCTTTGGTATCTGCCTATCAATTATTCCCCTCTTAAGATACTCTGCGGCAATATACTGTGAGAATGTGCTAGTACAAAGATCTACACCCTGCTTCAGCAGGTTTATCTTTTTATTTATATCACTATTTGCATAAATAAATCCTAGCCTTATCCCTGGCGAAAGTACCTTTGAAAATGTCCCCATATAGATTACCCTCCCCTCAGTATCAAGGCTCTTTATTGGTTTAATTTCCTTACCATCAAACCTTAGCTCACTGTATGGATCATCCTCAAATATAATTAGATCATATTTGCTTGCAATCTCAAGAAGGTTCTTCCTCTTATCCAAGGACCAGGTAAGTCCAGCAGGGTTCTGGAATGTGGGTATTACATATATGAACTTTGGTATCTTTCCCTGTGATATCACCTTTTTTATGGATTCCTCAAGCATCTCCATGTTCATTCCATCATCCTGGAGGTCCACAGGTGCCCAGACTGGCGCCTGTGCATTGAATGCTGTTATTGCACCAACGTATGTAGGTGCCTCACTTATTACATAATCACCCTTGTTCAGGAAGACCTTAGACACCATGTAAAGGCCTGTCTGGCTTCCATTGAGTGCAATTATATCAGATTTAGTTGATTTAAAACCGTACCTGGAATTTATTCTCCTTGATACCTCCTCCCTGAACTCCTCTACACCATCCGTAGAACTATACTGGAGCGCCTTTGCCCCATAGTTATCAAGGATGTGATCAATTATCTCCTTTATTTCGTTCAATGGAAAAGACAATGGGTTAGGCATTCCCCCTCCAAAGGATATTACCTCAGGCCTATCCGCATATTTTAAAAGATCCCTAACAGCCGAGCCCCTCAGGTTCCTTGTAATATCTGCAAACTTAGATTCTATATCCATCTGCTTTCACCGAAGGGGTATTGCACCAAGGTTAATTAATCTTTTCTAAAACAAATAGAATGCAATCTTTTGAATGAATTGAAAAATTTTCAAAGCTAAGCACTAATAAAAAATTTAGATTTGAATATAAAATTAGAACTGATCCCTCATCAGTCTAAGCACAGAATTTTCTATAATACCTGATGAAATATATTCCTCAAAGCTTGATATATCGTATTTATCTATCTCACCCATAAAAAGTAGTGTCTCATTTTTTCTTGCATACCATTCAACAAATATTCTTGATTTTCCAAGGTTGATCTCAAGAAGACCATTCAAAGAATATGGGGACCAATAGTGGTTCATGTTAAAATTCCTTTTACCAAGCACCTTCTTTATCCTTTCCTCCAACTCGAGTGGCCCGTAATTAACATATACCTTGACAAGTAGGTCCTTTTTCGCATTTTCACCCTTATTTATTATATCATTCCAGTTCATGTTGAACAAATTGTATGAACATACAACTATTTAAACCTTTTTAAGAAAAAATGTGATATCCCGAAATAATTTCCTATATATAGGAGGATATCATTTACATCCTGATAATTTTCATAATTTAATGGCTAAACTTACTCAAAAGAAGATCAACTGGATAATTAAACAAAAAGAGGATAGAGTAAGTTCCTCAGAAATTGCAAGGATCATGAACATAACACCCAGATATGTGAATATGATTTACAGAAAATATAGGTTAGAGGGAATGTGAAATTGAAGAATCCAGGAAGGAAAAAGGATCCAATACTGAGGAAATGAAAAAATTAAAAGAAGGGAAGGTTTTATAATGAAAAATAGAGGGTATAAAAAGGAAATAATTTCAGGATATCAAAAGAAAAATATTAAAAATTGTCAATCAGGGGGGTGAGATTGTTGATGTTACAACTATCTGATTATTATAACAGATTTGGAATATCCATTCATTTCCAAGGTTATAATAACTAGGGGCCTTTGAAAAGTTCATATAAAATGTTAGTGAGTCACCGTAGCCAAATTCAGTATTGTTAAGGCAATTAAACACAAGTGATGAATTAATGAAATTGTATTGGGATGGAACTGAATTGATGATCTCACTTGGTGAATTGAATGAATTCACCATGTAATCAAGAAGTACATTGTAGTTTATATCAACTATTTTAAAATCAAAGGGGAGTTTTACGTGACCATTATTGTATGTATAATTTTTTGTTGTAATGTGAAATATTGCTTCATTGCCCTTATAGTCCGTCCAATAGTTTATATGGAGCCACATTCCATCCACATAGTTTGTTAACCCAATTACAGTAGTGGCAATATAGGAATATCCACTATAGCCAACACCAATACCCACACCTATCCAAGAGTCCAGTGAAAAATTTGCCGGAGAAAGCTGGAATACATTCCCCTTGAGGCTGATATTCGCATAAACAATATCAAGGGTGCTTGATCCCTTAATAACGCTATTGTTGAATGGAAAAACTGCAATATAGCCATTGCCAGAACTATTTGTAAACCATACGCTAGAAACACCTATGGTTTGAGAGATACCATTACCTATTGGATAATGTATCTGGTAGTCCCCTCTTAAACAGTTCATTTTTGATTCATTAATATAAATGTTTAAATTACTTATTGAGAGAGAATTAGGCATTATAGGATCAAACTTTAGGTATGCAATTGCAACGGTGTTTATTGTATTTCCAATTCTATTATAGGTGTAAATTGTTGCATCATATATGTTCGTTACATTAATGTTTCCTCTTGGAATAATTATAATTGCAATTAGAATTATTGCAATCACTATAGCTATAATATAAACAATCTTCCTCCCCATAAAAGGTCTAAGGAATGCTATGATTTAAATATTTTGGAATTGAAGCCTAGTAGAAATCCTTTTTAAAAAATGATTTATTATTTTATTTATTTTGTGAGTGTTGCATAACAAAAATTTCATAATTAAATTCTTTTTGGAATTGATTCTATTAATCGAGCTAATCAAATACCAAGATTTATTTTAATTAATGTACATTTTCTATTAATTCCATCTATAATCCCTTAATTTTGATAGAAATCCTTATATTTATGTTTTAAATAATATTTTTGTAATGCTTGCACTTAAATCTGTTACCCAGCCATATTCACCTTCCCCTCTTATCAAGGATCTTATGAAAAGG
>Ga0080006_1235409_pt1 | contig 17251 bp, 16 predicted proteins | sample RS3BMetagenome_FD_69209 | JGI IMG/M metagenome (GOLD analysis project Ga0080006, IMG submission 69209) | Ferric oxide microbial mat and aquatic microbial communities from Rainbow Spring, Yellowstone National Park, USA - RS3B (SPADES... ... | reverse complement strand
CCGCGCCACAACTCCCGCATCAAGCGCACCGACTCGCGCAACCGGGCGAACCGCTCCTTGAACTCCGGCCACTCCCCCTGGTATCCAGTCGCGATCTCGTTCAGCGCCTCCCCCGTGCCCACACCGAGAAATATGCGGTTCGGGTAGAGGCAGGCCATGGTGGCGAAAGCCTGCGCGATGACGGCGGGGGTGTATCGGAAGGTCGGAGTCAGCACCGAGGTGCCCAGCTGCATGCGCTTGGTGCGTTCGCCGACGGCGGTGATCCAGGCCAGCGAGAACGGGGCGTGCCCACCCTCGTGTCGCCACGGCTGGAAATGGTCACTGACGCTTGCGCTGTCCATGCCGTGCCCCTCGGCGGCGACAGCCAGTTCGACGAGCTCGCGAGGTGCGAATTGTTCGGCGGAAGCCTTGTATCCCAGTTTCAATTCGGCCACCCGTTCTTTCTACTCCTATCCCATGGTCGCGACCCGCCGTGCCCGGCTCAGCCGCGCTAGCGATCGCTCCTACACTCACAGTCATGACCGGGCACCCAGGGACGTCGCCGCAGCTTGTTCGGGTGACCGACAACGTTCACCTCGCACGCGGGCCCGCGGTCAACTGGACACTGGTCACCGACGACACCGGCGTCATGTTGATCGACGCCGGATATCCGGGGGATCGCGAGCACGTGCTGGCCGCGCTGCGCAAGCTGGGCTACGACGCCGGCGACGTGCGCGCCATCCTGCTGACGCACGCCCACATCGACCACATGGGGACCGCGATCTGGTTCGCCCGAGAACACGGCACCCCCGTGTACAGCCACGCCGACGAGGTGGGCCACGCCAAGCGCGAGTACCTGGAGCAGGTGAGCATTCTCGATGTGGCACTGCGTGTTTGGCGACCTCGGTGGGCGATCTGGGGTGCCCACGTGGTGCGCAGCGGCGGCCTGGTCCGTGACGGTATCCCTTCGGCCCGGCCGCTGACCGCCGAGGTGGCCGCCGGCCTGCCTGGTCGCCCCATGCCCATCGCCACCCCGGGGCACACCGGCGGACACTGCTCGTACGTCGTCGACGGCGCGCTGGTCAGCGGCGATGCGCTGATCACCGGCCACCCGCTGCTGCGCCGGAGCGGGCCGCAGCTGCTGCCGGCGGTGTTCAGCCACAACCAGCGGGACTGCCTGCGCAGCTTGGATACGCTGGCCCTGCTGGGCACCGACGTCCTGCTGCCCGGTCACGGCGACGTGTGGCGCGGGCCGATCCGCGAGGCGACGCAAGCGGCCCTTTCGCTGGCGGGCTAGACAGCTGCAAGGAGCCGCACTGGGATTCACTCAGACGGCGGGGTCAGCCACTTTTCGAACGCGATCGGATGAAACCGTCCCCAGGACGGCAGGTGTTCGGCGGAGATCCGGGTGTACCCGGTCGTGTCGTAGAGCGCCTCGGCCTCGGGCTGGCGACTGCCGGTGACCAAGTACAGCCGTCGGTACCCGCGTGCGGCGGTCTCCGCCTCCAAGGCGTCCAGCAGCTCCCTGGCGTAACCGCGGCGCCGATGTTCGCGGTCGGTCCAGATCCGTTTGAGTTCAGCGGTGTCGGCGTCATGGCGCCGAAACGCGCCGCCGGTCACCGGGAAGCCGTGCAGCACACCGATCAGCAATCCGCCGTCCGGTGCCGCCAGCTCGGCTGCCGGCACCGGTAACCAGGCCAGGTGCGCGGCGGGCGTCCCGCCGTACCGCTGCGCATACTCGACGGCCAGCTCGGCCAGCAGCGGCTGGGCCAACGGGTCTTCGTGAGTGGCCGACACGAACCGAAGCCGGCCGGCCGGGTCCGACGCTGTGGGCATCACGTAACGATCTAACGCCTGCGGACCCGGCGCAGTCCGTTCGGATCGCCGCATGGGTTGGAGACCACGGACCGGACTACACCCGCGCCACGGCGCGCGGATCGTCGGCAAGAATGCGCTGGCGCAGCCGGAGCAGCAGTCGGGGCGCCCACCAGTTCAGGCCGCCACACAGATGCATGAAGGCCGGCACCAGCAGCATCCGCACCAGTGTTGCGTCGACCAAGACGGCAAGCGTCAGCCCCACTCCGAACATCCTCATGAAGGAGACGTCGGCGGTCATGAGCGCAGCGAACGAGATGGACATCAACAACGCTGCCGCGGTTATGACGCGGCCGGTGTGCGCAAGACCCAACGCGACGCTCTCGTCGTTGTCGGCGCGGGTTCGGGGCGAGGCCAGCCAGTATTCACGGATGCGCGAAATCAGGAACACCTCGTAGTCCATGGACAACCCGAACGCGATGCAGAACATCATCGCCGGGATTGTGGCCACCAGCGTGCCGCTCGGTGTGGTACCCAGAGCCCCCAGGTGCCCGTCCTGGAAGATCCACACCAGCGCGCCGAACGCAGCGGTGAGCGAGAGGACGTTGAGCAACACCGCTTTCATCGGCAGCACCACGCTTCCGGTCAGCATGAACAGCAACACCAGTGTGACGACCGCGATGAAACCGAAGACCAGCGGCAACCGCGACGTGATCGCGCTGACGGAGTCGCGGCTGCTCTGCGCGTTTCCGGTCATCTGCACCGCCTGGCCACCCGGCGGCACGACCGCATGCAAGCGGTCCAACTGTGTTTCGGACGCGCGTGAGTATAGCGGCGCGGTGGAGTTGACCGTCAAATAGGCACTGCCGGCGGCCAGTCCGGCGGGTGCCGAGGGCGGTCCTCTGCGCTCGCCGGCGACGAACGTGCCGGTCGGGGACGACACTGCAGCGACATCGGTTACCCGGGACAGCCGCGCGGCGTACGCATCGAGCTCAGGCTTTGCCGGCTCCCCGATTGCGGGTACGACGATCGTCACCGCGGTCGCGCTGTCCGCGCTGAACTGGGTGCGGACCACGTCGCTCACCGTCCGCGCCGTCGCCGACACCGGTAACACCCGCTCATCGGGATTGCCCCATCTGACGTGCAAGAAGGGGGCTCCCAGCACGAGCAGCAACAGCATGATCGCCAAACCAATCGGAATCGCTTGGCGCATGGCGAACTTCGTCGTCCGGTACCAGAAATTTTGGGCGGGCGGTCGCGACGACGGTCGAGGTGGGCGGAACAAACGACGGCAGAGTTGCCGAACGTTCAGTGAGTCGATGCGGTTGCCCAGCAACACGATCACGGCCGGCGCCACCACCAGGGCCGCCACGGCGGAGAGGGCAACCACCGCGATACCGGCATAGGCGAACGACTTCAGGAAGTAAACCGGGAAGAGCACCATCGGGACCATGGCCAGGGCACCGGTCACCGCCGAGAAGAGCACCGTGCGCCCCGCCGTAGCCATACTTCGCACCAGGGCCTCGTCGCGGCACCGACCTTCGGCCAGTTCGTCGCGGTAGCGGCTGATGATCAGGAGCGTGTAGTCGATGGCCAGGGCCATCCCCAGCGCGGCCCCCACATTCAGGGCAAAGATCGACACGTCGGTGACCATCGCCATCGCCCGCAGCACCGCGAGTGAACCCACGATCGCGAAGCCTGCCACGGCCATGGGCACCGCCGCTGCCAGCAGGCCCCCGAAGACCCACACCAGGGCGGCGAAGCTCACCGGTACCGCGATGGATTCCATTCGCAGCAAGTCCATTTCGGTGTGCCGGCCGACCTGCGCATAAAGCACCGCCGGACCGCCGGCGCGGACGGTGACCCCGTCACGGTCACGCGCCAGCCGGTCGGCGAGCGCCTGGGCGTGTTTTGGTGCGCTGTTCTCGTCACCGTTGATCGAAGCCACGATCAGGGCCGACTTTCCGTCGGCGCTGATCGTGCCCGGGGGCGGCGTCGGCGTATCCCAGGGCGACGCAACCCGCGCGACGAACGGTGACCGGGCGAGCTCCCGTGCGATGTCGGTGCCCACCAAGCGCGCATTGCCGCTGGTGACTCCACGGTCCGAACTCACCAACAAAAGCATTTGCATCTCGCCCTGGTGGAACTTCTGGGACAGCAGCGCGGCGGCGCGTGCAGATTCGGACGAGGCGTCCACCATGCCGCCGCCCGACAGACTGGTCGCGGCCGGCAGGCCGAACACGGCTGCCGCGGCCATGAGCAGGACCGCGACCGCGACTACCCGTCGCGGCGAGTCCAACGCCATCCGGGCCACAGCCGACAGCGGGTCGCGTCTGCGGCGGTGACGACCGGTCGTGCGCGGCGTAACGGGTTTAAGCATCGTGGTCGTCACTGCGAACGCTCCCCGCACGCGACCGCCAGTTCGGACAACGCGGTACGAACCGATTCACTGACGGGCATGTTCGCCAGATGTTTTCGCGCGGACGCGAGCCGGTAGGCGATCATGTCTTCGACCCTTTCCACGGCCCCCGTTGCGACGATCAACGTCCGACAGCGGTTGACCGCGTCCTCGTCGAGTTCCTCGGCGTGCATAAGCGCGATGAGTTCTCGTCTGGTCGGGGCGTCCGCCAGCTCGTAGGCACTCACCACCACGCTGGTCGCCTTGCGTTCGAGTAGGTCTCCGCCGCTGGGTTTACCCGTGGTAGCCGGTGAGCCGAATACTCCGAGCAGGTCGTCGCGCAGCTGGAAAGCCTCACCGACGGCGGTCCCGTAGCGGCCCAGCTGCGCCAACAGCTGGTCTTCGCAGCCGGCCATGGCCGCGCCGATTTCCAGGGGCCTCCGCACGGTGTAGTTGCCCGACTTGCGGCGCGCCACCTCCAGCACGGCTTGCAGAGTGGGCATCCTGTCGATGTCGCTTGCCAGGTCGGCGAGTTGACCGACCGCCAGTTCGGTGCGCATCGCGTCGTAGCGTGGCCATGCCCGCCGCAGACGATGCGGTTCGACGCCGCTTTCGCGAAGCATCTGCTCGGCCCAGATCAAACAGAGGTCACCCAGCAGGACGGCCGCCGATTCGCCGAACCGTCGCGCCGAGCCGGATCGTCCGCGTTCGCGATGCCACTGTGCAAGTTGAACGTGGACCGCAGGAACGCCCCGCCGTTCGTCCGAATCGTCCATCACGTCGTCTTGCAAGAGCGCGAAGGCGTGTAGCAACTCCAGACTCGCGGCGGCCGAAAGGGCCGCGCCACTCGGGGGTGCTCCGCATAGCCAGCCCAGGTACATGAAGGTCGATCGCAGGCACTTACCACCCGCCAGGAACTCCGCCAGCATGTCGCCCGCCACACCGAGTCCGGTCATGTCTAGATCGGAGGCGCGCCGGGCCACGAACTCGCCGACGGCGTCCAGCACGGCTGACCGAAAATCGGACCGCCAGGCGGCGTGTCCGGCGGTAGGTGGCCAGGAGCACTGCTGCGCAGGCGACCAGTCAACAGCGGGCACCAATGACAACGCGCCGACGTCTCCCACGGACGCCACAGCGTGCATGCTCGGCTGTCCGTCTGACCGGATAAGGCTCAACTGCCCACTCCCCTAACCCTTGCGTAACCCTCGCGCGCCGTTATCAAAACGTCTTCACGACGTTACGCCCCAGAAAGTTCGAACATTGCCCAGATCGGTAAGTTAATTAACGGTTAACTATCTGAACGGATGTCGCCGCGGCAGTCCGGCGCCACAACTCAACCCGCGCGGCGGTGCCGAACCGCGTGGCGGCGGAGGATCACCCCGACCACCGCCCGCCACCCGAGCAACAGCACCGCGGTCACCGACGCCGCCACGACCACGAAGCTGGCCGCCACACCCGCCGAGGTGGCCTTGCGCAGCAGCATGCCGACCGCCAGCGTGCACAGCCAGACCACCGCCCCGGTCGGCATCACGGCGGTGGGTCGCCGCCAACCCCGGGATACCAGCCATCCGACCGCGGTCCCGGACAAGAACGGCCACGCCGTCGTCGCGACGCCGGTGACGTTGAGCCCCTCGTCGTGGCTGCGACGCCCGACCGCACAGAACACCAGCACGGCGACGACGTCCATCGCTAGCCACCCCGGCCGTTGCATGCAGCGAGACTACCGGCCGGCCCGCTGGGTTGACCCCGCAGCGGCGGCGAATTTACATTCGGCAGCAATGAACGCTCATTCCCAAAGCAGGCTGGTACTGGTGACCGGCGCGGGATCGGGCATCGGCAAGGCGATAGCGCTGGGGTTCGCCGCCGGAGGGCATCGGGTCGTCGCCGCCGACCTCGACGAACCGGCCGCGGCGGCCACCGCCGAGGAGCGGCCCGAGTCGATCACGGCCCTTCCGGTGGACGTGGCCGACCCCGCCCAGGTCGACGACCTGCGCAGGCGCACTCACGCCGAGGCCGGCGTGCCGGACGTCGTGGTCAACGCCGCCGGCTGGGATCGCACCGACTAATTCCTTAATGCCACAACGGAATTCGCGGCTAAGGTGGTTGCGATCAACTATCTCGGTCCCGTGCACGTCTGCAGCGCGTTCCTGCCGGGAATGATCGAGTCGCATGCCGGCGGACGCATCGTGAACGTGGCCAGTGACGCAGGCCGGGTCGGCAGTGCCGGCGAATCGATCTACGCCGGCGCCAAGGGCGGGGTCATCGCGCTGACCAAGTCGCTGGCCCGGGAGATGGCACGCCACCAGATCACCGTCAACTGCGTGTGCCCGGGTCCCACCGACACACCCCTGTTCCACGCACAGCCCGACAAGCTGAAGGAGGCCCTCGTCCGAGCGATCCCGTTCCGCCGCCTGGCCCGGCCCGATGAGGTCGCCGCGGCCGTACTGTTCTTCGCGTCCGATGCTGCGTCGTTCATCACCGGACAGGTGATCAGCGTCAGCGGTGGCCTCACTATGGCAGGCTAGCGGCAGGCTAGCGGCAGGCTAGCGGCAGGTTAGTGGCCGGTTAGTGGCAGGCTGGCGTCCATGAGCAATCAAACACCGCCCCCCTTCGACCGGGGCGATCCGCTGGCCTTGGACGCGTCGCTGTCCGACGACGAGGTCGCGGTCCGCGACACCGTGAGGAAGTTCTGCACCGAGCATGTGACCCCCTACGTCGCCGAGTGGTTCGAGATCGGTGACCTGCCCGTTCGCCAACTCGCCAAGCAGTTCGGCGAACTGGGGCTGCTCGGCATGCACCTGCACGGCTACGGATGCGGCGGCGCCTCGGCCGTGCACTACGGCCTGGCATGCACCGAGCTCGAAGCCGCCGACTCCGGCATCCGGTCCATGGTCTCGGTGCAGGGGTCCCTGGCGATGTTCGCCGTCTGGAAGTTCGGGTCCGAGCAGCAAAAGCAGCGATGGCTGCCCGGCATGGCCGCCGGCGAACTGCTCGGGTGCTTCGGGCTCACCGAACCCGACGCCGGGTCCGATCCCGCGTCGATGAAAACCCGGGCGCGGCGAGACGGGTCGGACTGGGTGATCAACGGCCGCAAGCTGTGGATAACCAACGGCTCGGTGGCCGACCTCGCGATCGTATGGGCGGCCACCGATGAAGGGATCCGCGGCTTCATCGTTCCCACCGAGGCACCCGGGTTTACCGCGAACACCATCCACCACAAGTTGTCGCTGCGGGCGTCGATCACCAGTGAGCTGGTGCTCGACGAGGTGCGGCTGCCCGAGGACGCCGTACTGCCCGGCGCGCGCGGCCTGCGCGGACCGCTGTCTTGCCTGTCCGAAGCGCGCTACGGCATCATCTGGGGATCGATGGGGGCGGCGCGGTCAGCCTGGCGAGCCGCGCTCGACTACGCCACCCAGCGCACCCAATTCGGCCGTCCCATCGCCGGATTCCAGCTCACCCAGGCAAAACTCGTCGACATGGCGGTCGAGTTGCACAAGGGTCAGCTGCTAGCGCTGCACCTCGGACGTCTCAAGGACAGTGTCGGGCTGCGGCCCGAACAAGTCAGCTTCGGCAAGCTCAACAATACCCGCGAGGCGATCAAGATCTGTCGGACGGCGCGAACAATATTGGGCGGCAACGGTATATCACTGGAATACCCGGTCATCCGGCACATGGTGAACCTGGAATCGGTGCTGACCTACGAGGGCACGCCCGAGATGCACCAGCTCGTTCTCGGCCAGGCCTTCACCGGCATCGACGCCTTCCGCTGAGCGGAGTAGTTGAGTGGCTATACGCCCGGAATATACGCCCGAGCATCACCAGTTCCGGGCACTGGTGCACGATTTCGTGCAACACAAGGTCGTTCCCAATCGCGAGAACTGGGAACGCGACGGCCAGTGGGACCGGTCACTGTTCCTCGAAGCGGGAATTTCTGGGCTGCTGGGCTTTTCGATTCCTGAGCACCTCGGCGGCGCGGGGGTCGACGACTTTCGCTACAACGCGATCGTCATCGACGAACTGCAGCGGGCCGGGGCGGCGTCGGAGGCCATCGCCTTCACACTGCAAAACGACATCGTGCTGCCCTACCTCACGGACCTGACCACCCGCGAGCAACAACAGCGCTGGCTGCCCGGCGTGGTCACCGGCGAGACGGTGATCGGCATCGCCATGACGGAGCCCGGCGCCGGCAGTGACCTGGCCGGGATCCGAACGGCCGCGGTGCGGGAAGGCGACCATTACGTCGTCAACGGCGCGAAGACGTTCATCTCCAACGGGCAAAGCGGCGACCTGTTCGTCGTCGCGGTCCGCACCTCTCCGGAACGGCACAAGGGCCTGTCCCTTCTAGTGGTGGACGCGGACACACCGGGCTTTTCCCGCGGCCGCAACCTGGAGAAGATCGGCCTGCACGCCCAGGACACCAGCGAACTGACCTTCACCGATATGCGCGTGCCCGTCGACAACCTGCTCGGACAGCAGGGCGACGGGTTCTACCAGCTGGTGGGCAACCTGCCGCAGGAGCGGCTGGCGCTGGCGGTCGGCGCGGTAGCGGCGGCGGAGGGCGTGCTGGCCCGGACGCTGGACTACGTCAAGCAGCGCACGGCATTTGGTGCACCAATCGCCAGCTTCCAGCACAGCCAGTTCGTGCTCGCCGAACTGGCCACCGAACTCGACGTCGCCCGAACGTATCTCGACGACTGCCTCGCCGAGCACCTCACCGGCGAGCTGACCGCCGCGCGCGCCGCGCGGCTGAAATGGTGGACCACCGACCTGCAGGTGCGCACCGCCGACCGCTGCCTGCAGTTGCACGGCGGGTACGGCTACATGCGCGAGTACAGCGTGTCGCGCGCGTTCGTCGACGCCCGTATTCAGACGATCTACGGCGGGACGAATGAGATCATGAAGACGATCATCGCCAAGGACCTGGGAATTTAGGGGCATCGCGTGGCAGTCGACTGCCGCGCCCTTCCCGGCGAGGAGACCGTCCGCGCGGCACGGGCCCGCCCGCGACGATCATGCGGATCATCGACGTGTTCCGTGACCAGCCGGCGCCCGTGAGGGCACTTCGCGCCGATCTACACCGTGAACGAGTACATTCGGCCGCAAACCCGCCAGGTGCTCAACGCGCTGGTCGTCGAGGGGGCACAATCGTGGGAGTGATGAGCTCTCGGACCGTTGCAGTTCTCGCCACGTCCTGGATCCTGGCCGCCGTCGCCGGGTCGCCCGCGGCACCCGCCGATCCTACCGCCGCACTGCCGCCGCTGACTTCCGGCGGCGGGCCGATCATTGGCGGCGGCGCGGCACAGCAGGGCATATTGCAGCAACTGGTCGACCTTGCTAATCCCGACATCCAGCAGGGCGACGGCACGGATGCCGCCAACTTCATCAAAGCCGCCGCATCGGTCACCAACGAGCAACTCGCGGCCCCCTTCGTGCTGCTGCGCAGGGGGTTGTCCTGTCAGGAGAACAACGCTGGATTCGGGGCGCGCGCCTACCGGCGCAAGGACGGCCAGTGGGGAGGCGCGATGCTGGTCGCCGCCAAGAGCGCCTCGAGCACCGAAGCTCTCAAGCAGTGCGTCATGACCAACTGGCGCCGGGCCAGCGCGGGCGGGGAACACGCGATGTGCAACGGCAGTTGGGAAACTCCGACCAACGGCGACCTGCGCAAGGTCGAAACCTACTACATCCTGCTCGCCGGAACGTCCGCAGACTTCTGCGTCGATCTCAGCGACAAGTTCAAGAACAACGCCCGCGGGTGGCCGTGAGCTAGAAGGGTGGGGGTTCCTCGTCGCCGGAGGAGTCGTAGGGGCCGAATCCTGAAGTCGCCCAGTTTTTTCGGAGGGCTTGCCGCGCGGCGCGGTTGTGGTGGCGTTCGGTGGCGATGCGGGCTGCGTGGTGTTGGGCCCGAGTGCGGGTGCGGGTTGGCATCCTCGCGGTGCGCTCGGCGCAGGACTCGTCGGGTGCAACATCGACCTCAGTCGCCGGGCAGCCACCGACGGCTTGGCACAGGCTGGGAAACAACAGCGCGCTGCCGGGGGTGGTGACATAGGTGTGCCCGGAGGGAGAGGTCAGGATCAGGGTGCCGTCGGGCAGTTGTTTTTCGGCCCATTCCAAGAAGGTTTTGACTAAATGATGAGTTTTACAAAGGCATTTCAGGTTCGCCGCGTGGGTGGGCCCGCCCCGGGCGTAGGGGATGGTGTGGTCGATTTCGCAGTCGTAGGCAGGGCGGTCGCAACCGGGCCAGCGACACGTCAGATCCCGGCAGCGCACGTAGTCTGCCAGCGCTTTGGACGGAACGTAGCCGGGTTCGGGCGGGGCGTCCCCGGGATGGATCAGCGGTACCGATTTGGCGGCGGCGGCCAATTCTGCGACGAGTTCGGGAGCGATCAGCCCGTCGGCACAGACCTCCGACCCCGGCGCGCCGCCCACACCGCCGTGCAGGCCGGCCTGCTCGGCGATCACATGGATCACCACCGGGCCGGGTGCGGGCCGGGCGCTCGCAGGGCAGTCGGAGCGTCCACACCGGCAGCCCAGCCGGTCGGCACCGCCCGCCAGCGCCCCCAACGCATCAGCGCGGCGAGCCATCTTGGTGCGCGGATCATGCGTACACACGGTGGCCGCCATCTTGTCCAGCCGCGCTTCCAGGGCGTGGGCGTGCGGGCTGAGCAGGTAGCCACGCAGCTGGGACAGCCCGCCGACGCCGTCGTCGAACTCCACCGCCGGGCCGGGTTGCTCCTCGCGGCGCCGGAGCACCGCATCGGCGTCGGCGCGGGCCACGATCTTGTCAACCGCCCCGGCCAGCCGATTGCGCGTCAGCGACGGCCACCGCGCCACTTTGACCGCCAACTCGGCGTCCACGGCGGCCAGCAAGTCGGGGTCGGTGATCAGATCGGTCCGGTAGACCACGGTGGCGAACATCCGGAAGTCGATATCGCCCGCCTGGAAAACCTCCCCCACCTTCGGCAGGCGCTCGCGCATCGCCCGGGCGTACCGCAACCGGCTGCCGGCCAACCCCTGGCTGATCCGCAACGCCGCCGCCACCTCGGCCGCCACTGCTTCCATCGTGTCGATGGCCCAGTCCTCGTTCTCCGAACAGCGCGACAACCGGTAGGCGAAAAACTGGCCGATCGCCACCAACTGCGCGGCCGCCGCCCGATTCTCCGCGCGCGTGGCCGCGCAGATCCGCGCCACCAAACCCGCCGACGCGGCCGTCACCGATGGGTGACGCCGCTCAAAGCACTCATCGAGCGCGGCAATCGATTCCGGTGAAGACCGCGCACCCGACACGCTATCGAACATAGATTCGATCATGCCATGAGGGTCCGACACGCAGTTCCGACACCGGAGCCCGGCGTCGTACGGTATCGGTGCCGGCGAACGGCCAGCACCGGCAAATAGAGAAGGAACGGGTATGCCTCGACATCGCCTCGTCATCATCGGGAGCGGATTCGGCGGGTTGGCGGCGGCCAAGTCGCTCAAACGCGCTGACGTGGACATCACCCTCATCTCCAAGACGACCACTCATCTGTTCCAGCCACTGCTGTACCAGGTGGCCACCGGAATCCTGTCCGAAGGAGACATCGCCCCGACCACCAGGCTGATCCTGCGCAAGCAGAAGAACGTCCGGGTGTTGTGGGGGGACGTCAGCGCAATCGACCTGGCGGCGAAGACCGTGACGTCGCACCTGATGGGCATGCAGACGGTGACGCCCTACGACAGCCTCATCGTGGCCGCCGGCGCACAGCAGTCCTACTTCGGCCACGACCAGTACGCCATCTACGCGCCCGGCATGAAGTCCATCGACGACGCCCTGGAACTGCGCGGACGCATCCTCGGCGCGTTCGAGGCCGCCGAAGTCGCCACCGACCCGGCCGAGCGGAGACGGCGGCTGACCTTCGTGGTCGTCGGTGCCGGCCCGACGGGCGTCGAGCTGGCCGGTGAGATCGTCCAACTGGCCGAACGCACCCTGGCCGGGGCGTTTCGGACCATCACACCCAGCGACTGCCGCGTCATCCTGCTCGACGCGGCGCCCGCGGTGCTACCGCCGATGGGACCGAACCTCGGCCTCAAGGCGCAACGGAGGCTGGAGAAGATGGACGTCGAGGTCCAGCTCAACACGACGGTGACCGCGGTCGACTACCTGGGCATCACAGTCAAAGACCAAGACGGCAGCGAGCGGCGCATCGAATGCGCATGCAAAGTCTGGGCGGCGGGCGTCGCGGCCAGCCCGCTCGGCAAGATGGTCGCCGAGCAATCCGACGGCACCGAAGTCGACCGTGCCGGACGGGTGATCGTCGAGGCCGACCTCACCGTCAAGGGCCATCCCTACGTGTTCGTTGTCGGCGACCTGATGTCGGTACCCGGCGTGCCCGGGATGGCCCAGGGTGCGATCCAGGGGGCGCGCTACGCCACCACGATGATCAAGGACGCGCTGAAGGGCCATGACGATCCGGCCAACCGCAAGCCGTTCAGGTACGTGGACAAGGGCAGTATGGCGCTCATCTCCCGCTACAGCGCCGTCGCTCGGGTCGGCAAAGTGGAGTTCGCCGGTTTCTTCGCCTGGCTGGCGTGGCTGCTGCTGCACCTGTACTACCTGGTCGACCACCGCAACCGTGTGGCCGCCATGTTTGCCTGGGGGATCTCTTTCCTGGGACGCACCCGCGGCCAGATGGCCATCACCAGCCAGATGATGTACGCGCGGCCGGTGGTGAAGTGGGTGCAGCAGCAAGCCGAAGACGGGACGCTGGCGGCGGCCGGAATCGTCGAGGTGGCAGAACGCCAAGCGGCCGGTTAACTCCCCAGCCTGTTCCCGCCCCGGTTTACCCTTCGGGTGTCCGCACCGAGCGGTCGGTCACTGCCGTTTGAAGGGCAATCCCGTTGCCCGCCAGCCGGTTTGACCGCACTGGCCGAGGGCGTCGAGATGACCTTCGAAGCCGTGCAGCACGTTGTAGGCGGGCGTGATGCCCACCTGCGTCGCGGCCTGTGCGGCACAGGCTGAGCGGTAGCCCGAGCGGCACAGGAAGATCACCGGCCGCCCCGCGTCGGCGTCCTTTACCCGCTCCCGCAGTTGGTCGGCGAAGCTTTCGTTCTGTTTCCCTTCGGTGGTGTTCCATTCGATGAACAGCACCTCGCGACCCAGGCCGGACAGGTCGGGGACGCCGACGAACCGCCATTCCGCGTCGGTGCGGACGTCGACCAGCACGGCCCGGGGGTGGTCACTGAGCAGCTTCCATGCCTCCAGTGGCGTGATGTCTCCCGCGTAGCTCACCCGGGTGAGTCTCGCATAGTCAGCGCGGTCGCCACTTGCCGGACGCGGTCGCGCGCGGCGCTCACTCCGGGCGCCGTAGCCAGCGCCACCCCCAGCTTGCGGGCCTGCCGCCCTCCTTGCCCGAACAGACGCACATCGCTTTCCGCGACACGCAAGGCACCGCCCAGTGCGCGGGCGCCGGGCGGCCCATCGTCGGGACCCCGCAGCACGGCGCGAGCCGCGCCCGGGGACACCATCAGGGTGTCCACCGGCAGGCCGAGGACGGCGCGGGCCTGCAAGTCGAACACCGAGAGCCGCTGGCTGCACGCGGTCACCCAGGCGCTCCCGCGTGGGCGTGCAGTGACGTCGGCGAAGTACACCTCGTCGCCGTTGACCATCAACTCGACGCCGAAGACGCCGCGGCCGCCGAGCGCCGTGACGATCCGGGCGGCGATCGAGCGGGCCGAGTCCATCGCCGCCGGGGTCAATTGCTGGGGCTGCCAGGATTCGGGCACGTCGGCGTCCGCGCCGCGGTGACCGATGGGCGAGCAGAAATCGATCACGAGACCGTCCGCGCCTTCGGTGCGCACCGTGAGCAGGGTGACGAGGAATTCGACCTCGACCACCATTTCGGCCAGCACCCGGTTGCTCCCTGCCCGCTGCCAGGCGGGCCCGACGTCGTCGGGTCCCGCGACGATCGACTGGCCCCGCCCGACTGTCGGCGCTGTCGGCTTCACCAGCAACGGGAACCCGGCGTGGGCGCCGAGCGACGCGAGTTCGTCGACCGAGCCGACGAACCAGAAGGGCGCGGTGGGCAGCCCCAGCTCGTCGGCCGCCAGCCGACGCAGGCTCTCCCGGTCGGCGGTGAGTCGGACGGCGCGAGCGCCGGGCACCAGTTGCGGCCCCGCGGCCGGCGCGTCGAGCGCATCCAGGGCATCCGTAGCGACCGCATCGGTGTTGGTCACCACGACGTCCGGTTGCACCCGCCGAATGGCCTGCGACAGCTCGTTGCCGTCGGTCATCGAGAGGACCAGCTGCTGGTCGGCCACCGCGTGCGCGGGGGCGTCGGGGTACCGGTCGACGGCGATCACCGCCGCGCCGAGGCGCTGCAGGGCGATCGCCAGCTCCCGGCTGACCTCGCCGGAACCCAACAGCATCACCCTGGGTCCCACGCCGGTCCGCACGTCCGGAACCCGCGGGGGCACGGCGATCACCGTCGTCTTGTCACCCTCGGCCGCCGCCGGCTGCCGCTCGTCGCCGATGGGCCCGCGCTGTCCTTCGGTCAGGCCGTCAGTCACCGCTCAAGGATAGGTCCGTTCCGGAAGCGCTCAGGGCTGGCCGGGGAGCAGCCGCACCATCAGGCCGCGGCCCTCGGCCAGCACGGCGTCCCCGAGCCCGCCGGCGTCGAGGAGTTCCGCGGAGACGAACGCCTTACGACCCTCGGTATCGGTGACGCGGCCGCGAACAAGCAACGGCGTGTCGATCGGGGTGACCTTGCGGTAGTCAACGTGCAGGTATGCCGTCCGGCTGATGGGTCGTCCGGCGGCGTGCGAAATCATCCCGAACATGTGGTCGAACAGCAGCGGCAGTACGCCGCCGTGCACGGCGTGATTGCCCCCGACGTGAAACCTGCTAAAACAGCCGGTCATTTCCACCCCGTCGGGCGCGTACTTCGTCAGGGTCCACGGCGGCAACAGCAGGCTGCCCATGCCGGGCAGGCCGGGCGTCCGCCCCGCCGGCGACTTGCCCTCGTCGGCACGGAACGGGCCCAGCAGGTCGGCCAGCGCCGCGGCGCGGTCGGCCGCCTCGTCCCAGATGTCGTCCCCGGGATCGGCGGACACGGCGAGGTCCTGCAGCCGACGCATGGCAGTCACGAACCGCCCGAATCCGGGCCCGGGGCTGGCCGGCCCGTATTCCGGGAATCCGCCGTGATGCTCGTATTCGGGATCGAGGTCTTTGGGATCGGGTTCGGATTCTGTCACGGGCGCGCTGCCAGCACGTCGCGGCGCACGATGGTCTGATCCCGCCCCGGACCGACGCCGATGCATGAAACATGCGCCCCGGCAAGCTCTTCCAGCCGCAACACGTAGTCACGAGCCTTGGCCGGCAGGTCGTCGAAATCCCGCGCGCCCGAGATGTCCTCCCACCAGCCGGGCAGCTCCTCGTAGATCGGTTCGGCACGGGCGAGATCGGTCTGGGTCATGGGCATGTCGTGCACGCGCGAACCGTCGATCCGGTAGCCGATGCAGACCGGTACCGTCTCGAGACTGGACAGCACGTCGAGCTTGGTCAGGAAGTAGTCGGTGATGCCATTGACGCGGGTCGCGTAGCGGGCGATGACGGCGTCGAACCAGCCGCAGCGGCGGCGCCGCCCGGTGGTGACGCCGAATTCGCCGCCGGTCTTGGTCAGGTATTCGCCGTTCTCGTCGAACAGCTCGGTGGGGAACGGGCCCGAGCCCACCCGGGTGGTGTAGGCCTTGAGGATCCCGAGCACGGTGGTGATGCGGGTCGGGCCAATCCCCGACCCCGCACACGCGCCGCCAGCGGTCGGATTCGACGAGGTCACATACGGGTAGGTGCCGTGGTCGACGTCGAGCAGCGTGCCCTGCGAGCCCTCCAGCAACACCGTTTCGCCGGCCTCGAGCGCCGCGTTGAGCAGTCGCCGGGTGTCGGCGATGCGGTGCCGGAAACCTTCGGCCTGTTCCAGCAGGGCCTCGACCACCTGGTGCGGGTCCAGCGCCTTACGGTTGTAGATCTTGACCAGGATCTGGTTTTTGAGTTCCAGCGCGGCCTCGACCTTGTGGGCCAGCTGTTCGGGTGCGAGCACGTCGGCGACCCGGATTCCCATGCGGGCGACCTTGTCCTGGTAGCACGGCCCGATGCCGCGGCCGGTGGTGCCGATCTTCTTGCTGCCCATGTAGCGCTCGGTGACCTTGTCGATGGCCACGTGGTAGGGCAACAGCAGGTGTGCGTCGGCGGAGATCAGCAGCTTGGCGGTGTCCACGCCGCGGTCCTCGAGGCCTTTCAGCTCGGCGAGCAGCACGCCGGGATCCACCACCACACCGTTGCCGATGACGTTGGTGACACCAGGCGTCAGCAGCCCGGACGGGATCAGGTGCAGCGCGAAATTCTCGCCGCCGGGCAAGACGACGGTGTGCCCGGCATTGTTGCCGCCCTGGTAGCGCACCACCCACTGCACGCGGCTGCCGAGCAAGTCGGTGGCCTTACCTTTGCCCTCGTCGCCCCACTGGGCGCCGATGAGGACGATCGCCGGCATGCCATGCTCCCACCTGAAGTCGCGCTGTGAGCCTGCTTATTGTGGTCCAGCCGGTGACCCACCCTATCTCAGCAGATTGCGAGGAACCATGAATACCGGCGTGAACGAGGCCGATAACGCCGCCGGTGTGGCGGTGTTGGTTTTCGGCGATCGCCGCGTGCCGCGGGCGCTGCGGGGCCTGACCGCGCATCGGGTGGGCCGCGAGGCGGACTCGGACGTTCTGCACGCGGCGATCGGCCCCTATCGACGGCTGGTGGTCGTCGGCGCCGACGCCGACCTGGCCGCGGTGTTGACCCGGCTGCTGCGCGCCGGGCGGCTCGACGTCGAGGTGGCCTACGTGCCGCGTCGCCGCACCCGGACGACGCGGGTATACCGGCTGCCGCCCGGACGCCGGGCGGCGCGGCGGGCCCGGCGCGGGTCCGCGCGCAGAGTGACCCTGATCCGCGACGACACCGGGTCGGTGATCGTGGGCCGGGCCCGCTGGCTGGCGCCGGACGACCGGCGCCGCCGGCCCGGCGCGGCGGTCGTCGGCGACACC
>Ga0080006_1133524_pt1 | contig 17255 bp, 11 predicted proteins | sample RS3BMetagenome_FD_69209 | JGI IMG/M metagenome (GOLD analysis project Ga0080006, IMG submission 69209) | Ferric oxide microbial mat and aquatic microbial communities from Rainbow Spring, Yellowstone National Park, USA - RS3B (SPADES... ... | reverse complement strand
CCTCGCTACACGTGGGACTGGCGGGCCGCAGTCAGGCGGCCTATCGCGGCGCGATCCTGCAGCCGCAAGCCCCCGGCTTTAGCCGTGGGGTCCTGACCATCTTGCCGGGGGCGTAGCTGCAGCCCCCCATCGCCTGCGTGAGAGAGGGCACGATGTGGCACGCGATGCGTCCGCTCGGCGGCGGCAGCATCGCGGTCAGACCCCGCAGGGCGCGTTCGGCGAGTCCCGCCGCGTCGAGGTCGCAGAGGCGCTGCAGCAGCGGTTGCGGTCGCGGGCGGTCGGGACCGGTGAACGCGTGCCGGGCCGACAGCCTGGGCAACCGCTCCCACGGCTCGCCGCCGAAGTGCTCGGTCAGTAGTTCCTCCAGACGCGCGTCGTAGGCCTCGCCCGCGTCGAGCAGGGTGCGGTAATGCGCGTGGACGACGACGTCTGCCACGGGTGTACCCCCTTCACGACCGGGGGATCCGGTCACGTTCGGCGACTGCCCCCCGCGGGGACCGGAGGGACGGAGTCACGGGCCGCGGGTCCAGGCCGGAGCGAGGCGGCACGATCAAACGGGGGTCTGGGCCCGTCGCACCCGGGAAAGGGGGGGGCGCGGCACGCCGAGGGGCGGGGTGGGAGGGGCGGACGCTTGGGCGGACACCACGCCGGGACGGCGGCGGCCGAACTCGCGAACCCTCCGCAGCGACCTGGGGGCCGGATGCCGGGAGCGGAGGGCGTGGAGCCTCCGCAGCGACCTGGTGCCTGAGGCGCCGGGATGGATCAAGCCGAAGGCCTGAGGTGCCCCGCGCCCGAATGTGGCGCTACCGGGCCTCCCACTCCAGCAGGGACACCCCCGGTGCGGGCAGCGTGAGACGCACCTCCATATCCCCCGGCAGCCGCTCGTAGGCCACGTCCTCGGCGCAGCGCTCGAGCCCGGACCGTGCCAGAATCCCCGCCACCTCGTCGGCTGCGGGGTCCTGCGGCCGCCCGGCCGCCACCCAGGCGGTGTGGCTGTTGCTGTGCCTCGCATCGATGCGGAAGTGCCGCAGCACCCCCGGCCGCCCGGCGCCGGGCAGCCCCCGCACCGTGACGGCCACCTCCGCCGTGCCCTGCCGGTACTGGTCGTCGCAGTGGTGCCAGACGACCACCGCCGCGCGCCCGCTCCCGTCCGTGGCCGCGAGGGCGTCGACCTCCGGCAGCGGGGCGCCGTCGTCGAGTTGGGACAACCCACGCCCCCGGTCCGACGCCACGTGCACCCGGCGGTCGGGGAGCCGGGACAGGAGCCGGTAGGCGTTCAGCAGGGGGGTGGGGATACCGGCCGCCGTGAACAGGCTGCGCGTACCCTCGAAGTAGCGATCGCCCTCCAGGTACCAGGACCAGGTCGTCGCCGCATGGACTCGGGCGAGGCCCAGGTCGTCCATGTCCAGGAGCTTCTTCATCAATTGCGCCTGGAAGACGGGGTAGTACTCCGTGTTGCGGTAGGCGAAGTTGGCGTTGTCGTAGATGCCCCAATGGGCCGGCACCGAGGCGTCGCACTCGTCAACCAGCACGGGCAGTGCGGCGAAGGCGGTGTGCGCCGAGACCGCGGCCAGGCCGTCCCGGATTTCCCGCAGCATCTTGCGGGTGCTGGGGGAGGCCCTCTCCGCGGTCTCGGCCCCCTCGGGCCCGAGGGGCCCGTATGTGCGCCAGGGGCGGAAGGCCGCCCCCTTGGTGTGGAAGGACACGAAGTCGAGGCGGGTGCCCGTGCCGCCGGTCACCGTGTTCGTTCCGGTGGCGCAGTGCCTGAGGAACCCGCCCAGGAAGGCCGCGCCGCCGCCCGTGGTCGCCGGCCCGCCCACGGCCGCATCCGGCAAAACGCTCCCCACCGCCGCGACGGTCACGTCGTAGAGGGCGTGGTACTCCTGCGGCGTGCCCTTCCAGTAGAAGATGTCCGGCTCGTTCCACAGCTCCCAGTACCATGTGCGCACGATGTCGGCGCCGTAGCGGGCGCAGGCGTGCCGCACCGTGGCGGCCACCAGGTCGTGCCAGCGGCGCGTGTCCCGGGGCGGCCAGGCCCACAGCCCGGACTCGTAGGGGCTATATACCGTAGGCATGGGGGTGAAGGCCAGCGACGCCGCATCGGGCACCAGGGCCTTGGGGCAGAAGCCCAGTTCGACGATGGGCCGGCATCCAGACTCCACCCAGGCGTCGAAGACCGCGTCGAACACGGACCAGTCGTAGCGCGCCCCCTCCCCGTCCGCCCCCTCGTGGTAGACGTTTCCGCTCCCGAAGTGCGGCACGCCGCGCCCGGTGCCGCTGGTGTAGAGGTTGTGCGCGCGAACGGTGTACGGAACCTCCATGAAGGCGCGCATGGTCGCCAGGTTGCGCCGGCCCTGCGGTGTGCTCGTCCAGTTGATCTCGTCGTAGCCGAAGCTGGCCCAGATGCGCCGCAGAGAACCGCTCTGCCGCCCGCAGTCCACATCGATGCGTGCTTGCATTCCGCCGTCCCCCGACGCGGTGCCCGTATGCGCCGTGGTCCGGCTGACCGGGGCCCGCCCCGGCGCAGACGGTGCCCCTTCCGGCGCCGGCGACCCGCAGGCATGCGCTTCGGCCCCGGCGCAGCCGTACCTGCGTGGTTGGAGGGTCGGAAGCGGGGGGGGGCCGACCTCGGCGGCTCCGGAGCGCCCACCGGGCGCCTTTCACCGGCCCCACGGCCCGGCCGGACCCACCAGGCGGTGCTCCCGCCGGAGTCCCCCTGCCCAGGCGCGGGGCGGAGATGCCCTCAGACCAAGGCGCCGGCGGGGGTACGGTTGCGCGCGGCACAGTCGCTCGGCCGTCCAGGTCTCCGCGGGTGCCGGGGCGCCGAACGCGAAGCCCTGGACGCAACACACGCCCGCGGCAAGCAGGTCGCCGACCACGCCGGCATCCTCCACCCCTTCCGCCACACACCTGTGGCCCGCGCCCTGGCCACCCCCTCGGCCAGAGGGGCGCAGCCCCGGGGCCCGTGGCGTTGGGCAGAAGCGGGTGCACGTCGTCGCCGCCAACGCCGACCGTGCGGAGCCACTGTGGAGCGGAGATTTTGGCCGACCGGCAGTCCGTGGTCTGTGGGGACACGGGGACGCGCACCGTGAGGGCCGGCCGGAAAGATGGCGCGGTGGATCCGCCGTTGCCCCGGCCGGGACGTCGTGGACCGCCGACCCCGCGTATGCGGCACGCGGTGCCCGCCGTCCGGCGATCCCTCCGCCACCGGGGCACCGGGGCTGCCCCCGTCGCGGGCGTCCGCCGGCCGGCCGGGATGCGGGGGACGGGGTTGCCGCATCGCCCCCCGCATCCGGCGCGCCGCCTACTCCACCGTGCAGGCCTCCGGCGCCCCGAGTCCCGCGTACAGCGCCCGCACGCCGAAGAGGGCCCCGCGCCCCAAGACCCCGCCGGCCCGCAGCCGCACCCGTCCCGGCGCCGCCATCGCCAGCAGTCCCGCCAGCCCGCCGGCCCGCAGCACACCCGGAACGTAGTTCCCGGCCGCGAGCCACGGCTCCTCGGAAGCGCCGTCCTCCTCGCGCGCCTCCGCGCCCCACTCCGGCCCCAGTTCCACGTCCAACGCCACAACGGCGGTCCCGGCCACCGCCCGCGCGAGCAGGGCCGCGACGGCGCACTCCCGCCCGGTGGCGAGCAGGGCGACACGGCCGCCGAGCCAGGCGATCGCCGTCAGCAGGTCCTGGGCCCGCCACGCCGCGTCGGTGCGGTTGTAGCAGGGGAAGTGCGGGACCTCCGCGGCCCGTCCCGCCTGCGCCCAAGGCGGCGCGCCGCCCCCGGTGCCAAAGGGATGGATCGCCCAGGTCGTCCCGTCCACAGCCCGTAGGAGGACCGGCACCCCCTCCGGGCGGGCCTCCCCGGTACCGGCATCCAGCCGGCGCGCCGCGAACCGCTCCCCCTGCCGGCGCCGACCCAGCCACACGACATCGCCTTCGGCGCGCGCCTCGACCCCCTCCGGCTCCACCGCCCGGATGCCGGACACAGCCTGCAGGCACGGCAGGAATGCGGCCCGCAGCCGCTGCACCCCGGCCTCGTCCTCGGCGGCCGACGCCTCCAGCGCCACCTCGGCGCGCAACCGGAACCAGCGCACCACGTTGTCGACGGCCGCGTCGCCCTCCGGGCATGCCGGCCAGGGCCGCCGCGCGAAGACCCGCACGTCCTCCTCCGCATCCGGGGCGGGGATGTCGTCCTCGCTGGGGATGTCGCGCACCGCCGCCGCGGCCGCACCCGCCGGCTCCGCGGGCAGCCACCGCCGGAAGAAGGCGTACACCGCCTCGCGGCTCTGCCGGTTGTAATTGTGCGGCGCATCGAACTGCACGGTCTCGACCCGTGTCCGCGCCTCATCCCCGTAGAGCCCGTAGATGTCCGCCACCGCGGGGAACTCCAACCGCGGCGTGTTCACCGTCCAGTCGCCGGTCGCCGCCACGAGCAGCAGCGGCCGGGGCGCGGCCAGCGCCGCGATCTCGACGTTGCTGGTGTCCAGGCGCAGACCGGGCGCGTTCTCGCAGGCGCACCCGCCCTGCATGTGCAGCGACACCATGTTGACCGGCGCCGACACCCGCACGCGCGCGTCCACGGCCGTGAGCAGGAACGTCTGCGTCCCCCCGCCGGACTCCCCGGTGCAGCCCAGCCGCTCAGGGTCCACGTCCGGGAGGTCCGCCAGGAAGTCGAGCGCGCGGATGGAGTTCCAGAGCTGCAGCCCGAGCGGCGTCGCCCCCCATAGCCACCCGCGCGGCTCCCCCCAGCGGTGGGGGATGCGCAGATTGTCGCCGTAGCCGGCCATGTCGTAGGTGAACGCGACGTACCCCATCCGGGCGAAGGTGATGCCGCGCATCGCCGGGGAGAAGAGGGCGTCGTGCTGCAGCCGGCCGAGCGCCGCGTGGCCGTGCGGATGCAGCACCGCCGGCCGGGGGCCTTCCCTGCCGAGCGGGCGGTAGAGGTTCCCCGTGACGAAATACCCGGGAAGGCTTTCAAAGAAGACCTTCTCCACGGCGTACCCGAGTTCGGGGTGCTCCCGCCGGTCGAATACCTCCGGCGCGGGCGCGCGCCGCGGTTCCCGCGCGGGGTCCGTCCACAGGCCAGCGGCCGCCAGGACCTGCAGGCGGAGCGCCCGGGCCCGGTCTTCCCAGGACGGCAGGTCGCGCGGCGGGGGTGGGGGCACGGGGGTGTCGAGGGTCCGGGTCTGCAGCAGGCGCGGGTCGTGCCAGCACGGCGCGTTCACGGTCATCCCTCCGGAGCGGGCTGCGGATGGGGGCGCGACCCCGTCTCGCGCCGGCGCACGCCCCGGGGGGCGCGGGCTCCCTTGCGGCGCGGAGCTTTGGGGTACCGTGCCCGCACACCTGCCGCGGTCCGGTGGGACCTGCGCCCTTCGGTTGCCAGGGATCCCGCCAGGGCAGCCGATTCATAATCAATCGTTCGTACGGGTCCCGGTTTGAATTGTCAGTAAATCGCCATGAATTCGTAAGCATAATGAAATGTTGGCCAACGATACACCGGTTGATCGCTTCGCGCCCGAGGTTGCAGCCCCACGGTGCGATGGCCAGGCGGGGCCCCGGTCATGGACGCATCGCGTCAGGGTGCCGACCTGTCCGCGCGGCGACGTCGTCAGGAGGAAAGAGGCCGGTGCACAATCTCAAGGTCGGGGTCAAGCTCCTCGGGGGATTCATTGCGGTCATCCTGGTCTTCAGCATCACGACCGTCCTGTCCATCGTGCGCAGCAGCCGCATCGTCGCCGACTACACCCGCCTCATCGACGTCACCTTCACCACCCACGTGGACACGGTGAAGCTGGACGGTGACCTCAGCAGCATGGAATCCGGCGTGCGCGGGGTCATCCTCACCGGGAGCGCGGCGAGCGTCCAGGAGTTCCAGACGGCCCTCACCGACGCGCAGGCGACGGAGACGGCGCTTTCCGGCCTGGTCAGCACGGCGCAGGAGCTCGCGGCCTACCAGACGGTCAAGTCCCAGCTCGACCCGATGGTGTCGTCCCTGCAGCAGGAACTGCAGGAGGCGAAGGCCGGCAAGACCAAGACGGCGGCCGCCGCCCTGGACGCCCAGGCCACGGCCCGCGCCCAACTCTCCACCGCCATCCAGGCCCTGCGCACCCTGGCGCAGCAGCGGGAAGGCAGCGTCAAGGCCGCGGACGCCGCCGCGGCGGCCGGGACCGAGCACCTCCAGGTGATCCTGGGATCGCTGGCGGCGGCCCTCGGCCTGCTGTTGGCGCTGCTGATCTCCGCCGGCATCACGCGCCCGCTCTCGGCCCTGGTGGCCCTGGCGACGAAGGTCGCCGGCGGCGATCTGCGCGTGCAGGACGTCGAGGTGCGCGGCAGCGATGAGGTCGCGCTGCTCTCGGGCGCGTTCAACGCCATGCTCGGCTCGCTGCGCGGGGTGATTCTGCGCGTGACCGAGGCGAGTCAGCAGGTGGCCGCGGCGAGCGAGCAATTGACCGCCAGCGCCGACCAGACATCCAGAGCCGTCGAGCAGGTGGCCACGACCATCTCCCAGGTGGCGGAGGGCGCCACCACACAGACGCGGAGCGTGACGGGCACCGCCCAGGCCGTGGACGAGCTCAAGCAGGCCATCACCCAGATCGCCCGCGGCGCAGAGCAGCAGGGCAGCGGCATCGCGGCCGCCGGCCGGGACGTCTCGGGGTCGGCGACGGCCGTCAAGCAGGTGGCCGAAAACGCCCAGGAGGTCTCCTCCATGGCGGGGCAGGCCCTCGCCTCCGGCCGGGAGGGCGGCGATGCCGTCCGCGCCACCATCGAAGGGATGGGCCGGATCCGCACCACCGTGCTCAGCTCGGCCGAGAAGGTGCAGGAACTCGGGGCGCACTCCCAACAGATCGGGGAGATCACGCAGGTCATCAGCGACATCTCCGACCAGACCAACCTCCTCGCCCTCAACGCCGCCATCGAGGCGGCCCGCGCGGGCGAGCACGGCAAGGGTTTCGCGGTCGTGGCCGACGCCGTGCGGCAGTTGGCCGAGCGGTCCAGCAAGGCGGCCAAGGAGATCTCCCAACTGATCGGTAGCATCCAGAGCGGGACGCAGGCCGCGGTGGCGGCGATGCAGGAGGGTACGCGGGAAGTGGAAGACGGGGCCAGGCTGGCCGGGCGGGCGGGGGAGGCCCTGCAGCAGATCCTGGCCGCCATGGAACGGACGCAGTCCCAGGTCCAGGCGATCGCCACCGCGGCCGAGCAGATGGCGGGCCGATCCGGAGAGGTCGTCAAGACGATGCAGAACGTCGGCGCCGTCACCGAGCAGAACACGGCGGCGACGCAGCAGATGGCGGCCTCGGCGGACCAGGTGCACGAATCCGTACAGCAGGTCGCGGCCACCTCGCAGCAGTCGGCCGCGGCGGCCGAGGAGGTCTCCGCCTCCGCCGAGGAGATGAGCGCGGCGACCGAGCAGATCGCGGCATCCTCCCGGACCCTGGCGCAGATGGCCCAGGATCTCCAGGCGGCCGTCGCCCACTTCCAGTTGAAGGGCGCCGCCTAGGGGGCCGCGCCGGGGCCCGGCCGGGGTCCCGCGGGGGGCTCCCGGGGGTGCATCCCGGCGTAGGGGGGCGGCGGCCGCGGCAGGCGGCCGCCGCCCCTGCACACTCCCCGGGTGGCGCGGGACTCGGCGATGTCACAAATTGCTATTCGGCCTGCGGTCGTGATCGTGAGTGGCCGTGCGGGGCGGATGCTGTCCAACGCCCGGTCGTGCGACCCGTAGGAGCGGCCGGTGGCCGTTCCGGAACGGCCGCCGCCGGCCCCGCCCCCGCGATCCGGGTACGCCGGCACTTCCGCAGCGGCCTCTCACCGCGCCGCGAGCGCGCAGACGGACGCGCGACCGCGACGCCGCCCGGGCCTCTGGAGGCAGCGCATGGGCAAAGGTCGCGTCGCACACGCGGATACCACGCGCATCCTGGTGGTCGAGGAAGAGGACGGGAACGTGGGCGCGATGCTGTTGCGCTCCGGGGGGCTGGACGCCGTCCTCGATCGCATGTCCTCGCTGGATCAGGCCCTGGCCAGCTGCGGCGCCCGCTCGCCGGATCTCATCGTCGTGGATCTGGCCCGCTTCGGCGTCGGGGCGGTGGCCACGCTCCGGCGCCGTGCCTCGCAACTGGAGCGGGTACCCGTCCTGGCGGTCGCCCAGACCGCGGACCCCCTGGCGGAGGCGTACGCGCTGGAGTTCGGCGCCGACGACTGCGTCCCGCGCACCGTGCGCATCGAGGTGCTGCTGGCGCGCGTGCGGGCGCTCCTGCGGCGCTTCGGGGGCGCCGCGGTGCCGCTGCGGTTCGGCGACCTGCGCATGGATGTGCAGGCGCGCACGCTCCACCGCGGCGAACGTCTGATCCACCTCACGCACACCGAGTTCGAGCTGCTCCGCCTCCTCTTGGAACGGCCGGGCGAGGTGGTCTCCAAGTCCCGCCTCTACGAGGCCGTGTGGGGACCGCACCTTTCCGGCGCCAACGTGGTGGAGGTCGCCGTCTCGCGCATCCGCGCCAAGCTTGCCGGCACGGGCGAGCCCCAACTCATCCGGACGGTACGCAAGACAGGGTATGTCCTCCGTCCCCCGGAGCGGTGAGCGGCGGGGGCCCCCCGGTCCGGGTCCGGCCCACGCGGGCGCCGTCTCCGGCCGGGCGGCGGGGGTCGCATCCGCCCCTGCGGCTGCCCCCCGTCCGCGCCGCCCCACACGGCCGGCACGTGGAATCCAACCGACTCCCCTGGTGGCCGGCCCCCGGCGCAGGATCCGACCTCCGCTGCCACGAACGTCTGCCCGTCCCCCGCGACCATATCCGTCCCCATCTCCGGCGTGGCGTCCCCGCGCCCGGCCGTGGGGCTTCCGGGAAGGGGAGACCCCAGGTGTCCGTCGAGCGAGCCTGCCCGGCCCCGCCCCCCGCGCGGCCACCGCGCGCCCCCGGCCGGCGCGCCCGCCCCCTGCTGTCCGCGGCCGCCCTCGTCCTCTCCGGCGTAGTGGTGGGCGCCGTGCTCCCGCGCCCCGGGGCGCTCGCCGCCGCTTCGGGCGCCTCGGCCTCCGGCCCACTGGACTCGGTGCTGCAGGTGTACGACCTGATCCTGCAGCGATTCGCCGGGGCCGTTACGCCGCAGCGGCTCGTCGCCGGCGCCGTCCAGGGCATGCTGAACGCCGTCGGGGATCCGTTCAGCGAGTACTTCAACGCCTCGCAAGACCAATCGTTCACCACCTCGCTCAACGGCTTTACCGGCATCGGTGTCAACATCGTGCAGGGCAGCGGGGGCGACATCATCCAGAGCGTCATCGCCGGCGGGCCCGCCCAGAAGGCCGGCCTGCGCTCAGGCGAACTGATCGTCGCCGTCGACGGCCAGGCGACCGCGGGCCTCACCACCTCACAGGTCGCGGCCTTGGTGGAGGGGCCGGCCGGCACCACGGTCACCCTGGCGTACATCGATCCCTTCCAGGGCAACGCCCGGGAGACCGTCACGCTCACCCGCGTCCAGATCCAGCAGCCGACGGTCTTCGGCAGCAGCCCCGCCGCCGGCGTCGGCCTGATCCGCATCACCGAGTTCTCCTCGGACACCGCCTCCGAGTTCGACCACGTCTATGCCTCCCTGCAGGCGATGCCGGGCGGGCTCAAGGGCCTGGTTCTCGATCTGCGCGACGACCCGGGCGGGTACGTGGACGCCGCGTTGCACATCGCCGATGCCCTCGCGCCCGCCGGACCCATCTTCCAGACCGTGGGCGCGCACGGTGCCATCACGACCTACAGCGCCCCGTCCCACCCCAAGGCGCCGCCGATCGTGGCCCTGGTGAACGGCAGCACCGCCAGCGCCGCCGAGATCCTCGCCGGCGCCCTGCAGTACACGCACGCGGCCCTGCTGGTCGGCTCCAAGACCTACGGCAAGGGCTCCATCCAGGAACTCTTCAGCCTACCGGGCGGGGGCGCCGTCAAGCTGACGATCGAGCACGACCAGCTCCCCAACGGCAAGTCGTGGAACGGCGTCGGTCTGCAGCCCGATGTCCCGGCCTCGCCGCCGCCCTCGCCCCTGGCCTCCCTGCCCACCTTCGCCGCTGTCGGCTCCCGCGACCTCTCGCCCGGGATGATCGGCCTCGACGTCCTCGGCCTGCAGCAGCGGCTGGCGCTGCTGGGCAACTACCGGGGCGCCGACAACGGTATCTACGACCAGATGACCCAGGCCTCCGTGGCGGTGTTTCAGCACGCGGCGGGGCTGCCGGCGACCGGGGACATGGGTCCGGCCGACTGGCAGGCGCTCTCCGTCGCGGTGTCGACCAAGATCAAGGCGCTGTCGGCGGCGCCCCAGCCCGACACGGTCCTGCAGAAGGGCCTGCAGGTACTGCAGGGGCTGATGGCCGGACAGGGCGGCACGCCGCCGGCGGCGGGGGGGTAGGGGTCCCGGTCGGCGTGCCGCGCCGCCGCGTACAAACGTATGATCGCACGCGCTGCAACCATGGTAGAATCGTGCTGCCGGGAGCGGGTACAACGGGTCGGCCCAGCCCCCCCGCCCCGTCCTGCCGGGGCGAGGGGTCCGTTGCAGGTACCGGATCGCCGATCGGGGTACTGCGGCGGGGTGGGGATCGCGCCGTCACCCCCCACCCCGCACGGTACGGATAGGGCTCCTGGAGGCCTGCCGCGCCACCGGTCGGACCGATCCGCCCCCGAGTCGTCGGCCGGCCGTGAGATCCTGCCCGGGACAACACGCCGTCATGAGGGCGCATCCCCCCGCCGTCCCGAGGGCCTGGGGAGGCGGATGCCGCGGGGGATGCCCGGGTGGACGCCGTGGCGTCCCGTTGCCCCAGGACCCGGGCGGTGCGGGCGCGCGCCCCGGACCGGCCACGCGCCGGCTGTCGGGGATCCCTCCGCCCACCACCGGGGAATACCGTCCCAGAGAGGAACGGTCACATGGAGTGGGCGACCGACGAGGACATGCAGGGAACCCCACGGGAGCCCACCCCAGGTGCAGGCGCGGTCCGCGGCGCGCCGGCCGTCCCCCCGCTCGTCTCCGAGGACCCGCCCATCCGCATCCCCCTCCGGGGCAACGTGCCCGCCGGTCCGGCCGTACGCGCGCTCCTGGACACCGCACCCATGCAGCGGCTCCGCGGCGTACGCCAACTCGGCCTGGCCCACCTGGTCTACCCCGGCGCCTCCCACAGTCGCTTCGAGCACAGCCTCGGGGTGTATGCCCTCGGCCGGAGCCTCATTGGCCGGCTCCTGGCCCGGGGCGGCCGGCGCTTCCTCTCCGACCTTGACGCCCACGCCTTCCTGGCCGCCTGCCTCCTCCACGACGTTGGCCACTACCCGTTCTCCCACACCCTGGAGGAGCTGCCGCCCCACCCCGGCGGCCACGTCCGCATCGTCCGCCACGACGAGCGCGCCCGGGCGATCATCCTGGAGGATCCCGCGGTGCCGGCGGTTCTGCGGGATGCCTGGGGTTGTGACCCGGAGCGCATCGCCCGTATCATCGACGAGCGCGCCACCGCGGGTGGTCCGGCGGATGCCCGGTTGCGCGAGTTGCTCTGCGGGCCCCTGAACCCCGACCGCCTGGACTATCTGGAGCGCGACAGCCAGCACGTCGGGGTGCCCTACGGCCGCGTGATCGACAGCGAGCGGCTGCTGGCGACCGTCGACTTTACCGCCGACGGGGCCGGTCTCTGCGTCGGCCCCAAGGGCGTCTCGGCCGTCGAGACCCTCATCTTCGCCTCATACCTGATGTACCGCGAGGTGTATTGGCACCACACCGTCCGCGCGGCCCAGGCTATGCTGAAGCGCGCCGCCACCGAGGCGCTGCTGCGGGGAGAGGTCGACGACGCCCGGCTCACCCGCGCCGACGACGAGCAGGCCGTGGCGCTCCTGTGCGCCTGCCCCAACCCGGCCACGCGGGAACTGATGGCGGCCCTCGGCCCGGGCCGCGGCATCTACCGGCGCATTTACAGCGGCGGCCTCACCGAGGCGGAGGGCCTCCCCTCCGGAGCGGCCCGCGACCTGGTCCTGCAATTGGCCGAGGTCGATACCTGGGCCGCGGAGGAACTGCTCGCGGGCGTCGCCGCCGACTACGCCGCGCGGGCCCGCGTCCCGGTGGCGCCGCACCACCTGCTCTGCGACGTCGCCGGCCGCGGCAAGGAACTCTTCTTCGAGGTGCCCGTGGCGCCACGGGACGGCACCGCGCGCACCACGGCGGACCCGGCGGTCTCGCTGATCGCCCCGACGCTCGCCAGCAACTTCGAGGTGCACGCCAAGCGGCTGCAGATCCTGGTCCATCCCGCGCACGCGCGCGGCCTCGCCGGATTCTTCGGGTTGCCGCAACTGCGGGGGGATGACTAGCCGTGCAGGCGGGCATGGATCCGGATTTGGCCGCGACGCTTGTCGCGGCTGCGTCTGAGGCGGCTGCGCGCGCGTATGCACCCTATTCGGCGTTCCACGTGGGCGCCGCACTCCTGGGCGCCAGCGGGCGCGTCTACGCCGCCTGCAACGTGGAGAACGCCTCCTACGGCCTCTCCATCTGCGCGGAGCGGGCGGCGGTCTGCGCCGCGGTGGCGGCCGGCGAGCGCATCCTCCGTGCCGTGGCCGTGGTCGGCCGCCGTGCGGACACGGAGGACCCGTCGCGCCCCCGGGCCGCCGAAGGGGAGTGCCTCCCCTGCGGCGCCTGCCGGCAGGTGCTCGCGGAGTTCTGCGGCGACGACACCCCCGTGTTGACCTTGGCCGCGGACGGCGGCATCCGTTGGCGGCGCCTCGGCGCCCTGCTACCCGAGGCCTTCCGCCTCGCCCCCCCCGGGTGACCCGCTGCCGCGTCCCGGCGGCGACGCCGCGGTCGCTCAGTACTCGGGGGAGTGTTCGAACAGAAAGCCCCCTGCCGCTTCCTGCCATGCGGCCAACCCCTCCGCACCGGAACCCCCGCCCACGGTCTCCGCCTGTGCGATCAGTTGATCGAGCCCAGCGGCGTCGGGCGAACCGGCCAGGCGCGGCTGCAGCGCGCGGAGCTTGGCCAGGAGGGCGGCGGCCTCGGGCGGCAGACTGCTGCCCGAGGCCGCGACCTCGGTCAGGGCGGCGGTGTGGAGGTGCATCTCCTCCCGTCTGCCGGTCCGGCGGTCCACGGCCGCGACGTGCAGGATGCCGTTGATGTCGTAGTCGAAGGCCACGAGGACCTCGCGCAGGCCCCCGTCCGGATCCTCCGCGAGATCCCGAAACATCAATTCCCCGAGGTGGGTGTTGCGGGTGGCCGTCGGTTCCTCGCCCTGGTAGACCTTTACGGCCACGGTGTCCTGATCCGGATGGACGGTGTAGAAGCGCTCGGAGCGCGACACGGGGATCGCCGTGTTGCGGCGGATGATGGGTACGAACACGTCGTCGCTCTCGTCCCCGGCCCGTATCCCGAGCGTGCGGATCCCGAGGGAATGCGGGCACACGTCCACGAGGACGGCGTCCACCCCGTGGCCCGCGATCACGGCTGCCTGCACCGCCGCCCCGAGCGCCACCGCCTCGTCGGGGTCGAGGTCCTGCCGCGGGTCGTGGCGGAGTTCTTCGGCGATGAGCTCCCGCACGCGGGGGATGCGCGTCGAGCCGCCGACCAGCAGCACCTCGTCCAGGGCGCGGGCGTCGACGCCGCTCTCCTTCAGGGCGCGCCGAACGGACTCGACGGTGCCGGCGAGGAGCGGCTCGATCATCTCCTCGAATCGCTCGCGGCTGAGTTCGGCTTCCAGATGCAGGGGCTTGCCGCCCTGCGTGACCAGGAACTCCTCCCGGATCTCGGCGTAAGGGTGGTCGGAGAGCCGGATCTTGGCCGCCTCCGCCGCCCGGACCACGCGGGACATGGCCAGGCGGTCGGTGCGCAGATCCACGTGGTGCTGCCGCTCGAACTGCTGCGCCAGGTACTCGACGATGAGGGCGTCGAAGTCATCGCCGCCGAGTTCGCGATTGCCGTGGGAGGCCCGCACCTCCGTGATCCCCTGGTCGAGTTCGACCACGGAGACGTCGAAGGTCCCGCCGCCGAGGTCGTAGACCAGTGTCGTCTCGGCGTCCGAGCGCTGCAGGCCGTACACGAGCGCCGCCGCGGTCGGCTCGTGCAGCAGGCGCACGACCTCCAGGCCGGCCAGTTCCCCGGCCCGCAGCGTCGCTTGGCGCTGGCGGTCGGAGAAATAGGCGGGAATGGTGATCACCGCCCGGCGCACGTCCGCGCCGAGCTCTGCCGAGGCCGCCTCCGCTAGGCGCCGAAGGATCCAGGAGGAGATCTCCTCGGGTGTGTAACTCGCCTCCCCGAGCGGCGCCCGGTAGTCGGACTTGCCCATCTGGCGCTTGATGGAGCGCACGGTGCGCTCGGGCGCCGCGACGTACTGATTGCGCGCTGCGTGGCCGACGAGCCGCTGACCCTGCTCGTCGATGCCCACCACCGACGGAAGGAGCGGCCCGCCATCCACGGTCAGGACGCGGGGCCGCCCCGCCTCCACGACCGCCACCAGCGAATTGGTCGTACCGAGGTCGATTCCCAAAATGACATCTGCCATGATCTACTCCCGCCGGGCCGCCGTGCGGCGTCCGCCGCGCCGAGGCCCGGCCGGATCCTTCCCTCCTATTGCTCGGGTGCCTGCTCGTCCGCCGGGGCCGCTCGGTGGGTCGGTGCGCGCGACACCCGACGGGCGCCCGTTCGCTGTCGATGCTGCGCCTACACGGCTGGGTCGCGCACGCACGCCGGGCCGTTGCCCAGCGGTCTACCCTGGCTCCCTGCGGTCAGCGACGGTTGCCGCCTCGGATTCCAAGACGGTCGGATGGCTGTCACGGGCCAGGGTGGCCGCAGGCCACCCTGGCCCCCGTCCCGGCATCCGCGTGGCATCGGCCGCCGAAGGCGGCCGGTGCGCTTCCCGCGGGTCTTCCTCCCCCGGGTCTGGCGTGCCGCCCGGCGCACCTTCCACGGCGACCACCACGTCGGCGGTCCGCAGGAGCCGCCCGTCCAGCAGCCAACCCTCCCGCGCGACGAACGCCACGCGGCCGGCCAGCCCCGGATGCTCCACGCGCGCGATCGCCCGGTGCACCCGCGGGTCGAACGGGATCCCGGGTGCCGCCACCGGCTCGCAACCGAAATCCGCCAGGTTCCGCACGAACTGGGCCCGGATCCGTCCCACGGCCTCGGCGGACGCGCCCCGCTGCCGCAGCAGGATGGCGGCGACTTCCGGCTCCACGCGCGTTTCCTCCGGTGCCGGCTGCTCCAGGGCTGCCTGGGCGCGCGCCAGGGCATCTCCGAGGTCGAAGAAACGGGTGAGCACCCGCGCCCGTTCCGTGGCCGCCACATCCGTGGCCTCGGCGATCCGTCCCGCCTGACGCGTCAGTTGTTCCAGGCCGGCCCCGATCTGGGCGCCCATGGCATCGAGCCGCGTCGCCAGGCCCTGGGTCTGAGTCTCGGCGCGCACGGTGGCGCTTCCCAGGCGGCGGATGTCGACCTGGACGGCCTGCACCGCCGCCAGGAGGACGGGGGGGGTTACCCGGGTGGGCGCCCCTCGGCCGGCGTCCCCTGTCTCCGTCGCGGGTCGCCGCTGCCATGGCCACCACCGCACGCGCCTCACCACATCCTTCCACAGATTCGCACGACGCCCCCTGGCACCGGCTCGTACCGCGGTGCCGGCCGATCGGGGCCGCGAGGTGCCGGGTGCCGCCTCAGTCCGGCGGCGGGCGCAAGTCGGCGCCGAAATCGGTGCGCTGGAGTTCGGTACCGGAGAGCAGCACCCACTTCAGGTCTTGGAGCAACTCCTCGCGCGTGGGCGACGATGCCGGCCGCGCGCCCAGATCGGCCATGCTGGTCGGCGGCAACGGTGGTAGGAGAAAGCGCCCGAAGAGGGTGGTCTTGGCGCGTGCGTCCGGATCGCGGAGCGCCTCGTACGCGGCGCGGATGCGCTTGAAGCCCTCCGCGTCGGATTCGGGCGGATGCCCGCGTAGCGCGCTGCGATAGGCCGTGCGGATGGCGGTGTCGTCCGCCGTGGACGGGATCCCCAGCACCGCCCAGGGATCGTCCGGATGGCCGGGATTCGAACCGCCGCCGCCCACCGTCACACGCCCTCCAGTTCCTCGTCCAACTGCGCGAAGATTTCCGCCGGATCGAAGCCGTCCCGCGCCATGCGGGCCGCCATCCGGAACGCCAGCCCTTTGACGGCGATGAATTCACGCGTCCACCGGGCATAGAGGCCGGCGGCGTGCGGGCAGCCCCCCAGGCATCGCGGCGCCGTCGTGACCGGAACCCCCCCGGGCGCCTCGACCGCCGCCCGGCTGAGGAACTTGCGCATCGCCAGGCACTCCGCGGCCTCCGCACAGTCGCCCGGCGGCGCGCCGCCGGCGCGAACCTGCCGCGCCCAGCAATGGGCGTGCCCCATCCAGCGCAGGTACCACGCCAGAGCGGGCTCCCCTTCGCGGCCGGCCTCCTCCCAAGCCGGGTCATCCCCCAGGCGGTCGAACAGGCGCTCGGCCTTGTGGCGATGGCCGGCCAGCAGGGCGAGGAAGCCCCGCAACGCGAAGGCGGACCGGGGTGCCGCCTCCCCGGGCCGGCCGTGGAAGGCGTCTTCCCAACGGGACAACGGGGAACCGGGGCGCTTGCCGCCCCGCACACGCGCCAGGGCGGCAAGCGCCAGTTCCGCCAGGAGGTCCGACCAGGAGCCCGTACCGCCAGCCGCCGGGGTTCCGCCCAGCCGGCCCACCCCATCGGCTAGACGCGCCGCCGTCTCGAAGTCGGCATCCTGCAAGGCATTCAGGATGGCGCGGCCGAAATCCTCCGCCACGACCGCCGCACGGCTCCTGTCCAGTGGCGCGAGGGCGTGCCAGCGCTGCGCGGCCCGCAGGGCCGCCCCCATCCGCCCCTGGCCGCGGCGGACCGCGGCCAGCCGCATCCACGCGTCCGCGTCCCGCGGATCTTCGGCTGCCGCAGCCTCCAGGAGGGCGGCGGCCCTCTCCCAGGCGGGGGACGGCTCCGGATGCGCCTCGATGATCCGACGGGCCACGTCGAGGCGCCGTTGGACGTCGGGCGCCGTCCCGGCGAGGGCTTGTTCGGCGAAGCGTGCCGCCTCCTCCAGGTCGCCCCGCCGTGCGGCGGTGGCGGCGAGGTGGTCGTAGACGGCGGTCGCAGCCGTCTGCGGCGCGATCCCGGGCCAGGTCGCGGCGCCGTCCCGCCGAAGGCGCGCGGCGAGGCGTTCCCATATCGCCTGGGCGGCCTCGTGGTCGCCGGCCCGTTCGTGGGCCAGGGCGAGCGGCTGGGGAAGGCCGGAGCGCCGCCCCCCCGCGGTCCCGTGCCGGGCGGGCCCGGGCCCGC
>Ga0080006_1128957_pt1 | contig 17260 bp, 18 predicted proteins | sample RS3BMetagenome_FD_69209 | JGI IMG/M metagenome (GOLD analysis project Ga0080006, IMG submission 69209) | Ferric oxide microbial mat and aquatic microbial communities from Rainbow Spring, Yellowstone National Park, USA - RS3B (SPADES... ... | reverse complement strand
GGCGTAAATCTGGTCCGCGCGCGGATGATCCTCCGCACTGAGCAGCGCGCGAATGATCGCCACGCGCTGCGGCGTCACCGCAAGCCCTTGCTTGCGACAGTACGCTGCGAACTCGGCGAGGCGCTGGGCGCGATAACGCGCATGCCATTGCTTGCCGAGAAATGCCGGTCCGCTCATAAGACTAAAGTAATCTCTTGCGTGCTAGTTATGCCCAGCAACGTCTTATTACCACCTGGCAATTACTACTAACCAATAACGACATTGTCAAGTCGGCTGCGCTCGTTTCGACGGCGCCGGGACCTATTTCACTGCGACTCGAAGAACAGGCTGCGCGCCCGGCCGCAGAGATGCGCAACGCTCAAGGCTATAGCCGACGCGCGGGCGTGAGTGCTGATCGGGAAGTAAGGCGATGGTGGCCGGCATGGCCAGCACTTAGGGAAGTTGACTCAGGCATCGTTTGATCGCTTCGAAGTCGGGAAGATCTCTAGGGTCTGGGCAGACGTAGGCGTAGCGAACCCGTCCTTCGCGATCGATTACGTAAGCCGCGCGTTTGGAGACCCCTTTGAGCTCGAAAAGTTCGTCGTACAAGCAATCGTAGGCGCGCGAGACTTCCTTGTTGTAATCGCTCAACAACGCGAATGGAAGGCGTTGGTCTTTGGCCCACGCATCCAGGGTAAAAGGGCTGTCGGTGGAGATTCCGAAAACCTTGCACTCTAGCGCTTCGTACTCGCAGAACGTGTTCCGCACGGAGCACAATTCCTTGCTTCAAGTGCTGGTGAAAGCCAAAGGAAAAAACAACAACAGCAGTTTGTGACCGCGCAAACCAGCGAGGTCTACCTTGAACATTTTGTCCGACCACAAAGTGAAGTCGGGCGCCATGTCGCCGACTCTAATCGCCATGGCCCGCATCCTCGCTCAACGGTGCTAAGGCGAGTATGTTGAAACGCTTGCGTCGGCGCAAGCCTTGCTCCTAATGCGCGGCTGTGCACGCTGAAAAAAAGATGCGTAGGCGTGTGGGCTCACGCACCGCGGCTCGAGCCTCACAAGGCAGCGCTGAGTGCCATCGTGATGCGTCAGCAACACGGTGAGGTTGCCGCAAGTAACCCGGCAGCCACCGGCCCTGGTTGAAGGCCAGACGCGGCGCCCAACCCAATATGGGCCCGGTCCTTATTGCGCGGCAGCTTGGCCGTGTAGTTTTTACCATCGTTTCAGTTTCCAAGGAGAAGTGCATGAAAGCTGCATTTTTAAGCATATTTTGCGACGTCATAGCATAACTTGTCTGTTGGCTCGCTCCTTGCTGAAGGCAGCTTAGTGATGCTCATCGGACCTCCATACACCCCGCGCGTGGCCGGTTTAGGCGCGTTGGTGGCTGACCGCCGTGAGCACGGCAGGCGGCAGCGGAGCAATTGGAAGGAGCGGCCCAACGGGGTTGAGGGTATGGTGGCGGTTGCGCCGGCCAGCGGGACCGCGAAGGCTGTGGCTAGCGTTGATTCGAGCGCTGGCCGGTCGCAGTGGCTGAGCGCGGCTGGACAACGGTTGCGCTGCGGCCGTTGCTTAAGTCTTGCGGCGTCGAGCTCCGGTTTTGTCGCGGCGGTTGCGAGTGCCACCGGGCAGGGCGGGATGTTTCTTGCGGCTGTAGCATTGCTGGCGTCGTGCGCTATGCCCTCATCAACCGCGCCAAGTGGCACCCGCGGTTTTTGGGGCCGATCCCAAAGGCGCTCTTCTTCGTCCGTGGCCGCTTCAACCAGACGCGGTTCCTCGAGAACAGTCGTAGCCTCTTGGTACGGTCCCGGCTTCAACGGCCGTCGCACTGCGAGCGGAGAGGTTTTCAACCAGAGCGAGCTAACGGCTGCCTCGAAGACGTTGCCGTTAGGTACTCGGGTGCTGGTTACAAATCCTGCCAATGGCCGCTCTGTGATCGTGCGGATCAACGACCGCGGGCCGTACGTGGGACGCCGACAGCTTGACCTCTCCAAGCGCGCCGCACAACAACTAGGGATCGTTCACCGGGGTACAGCCCGGGTGCGTGTTACCGTATTGCCCGCGAGGGCAAGAAACTCGCCGAGCGACGTGGCAGCTTCCAGGCGCGGCAACAGGCGCGTTCTCGAAACAGCTTGGAGTGATTTAAGGTAGCCCGTCAAAACAAGATTGCCCGTTGAAGTAACGCTGCGCCAGCACGATATCCGAGGCGCTGAGGCTCGTTTGCCGCAGGTAGAAGGCCCGCCGGGTCGCCCAAATCGCCGCGCGCTGGTGGAGGGGCACGTTCCCTTTTTACGCTACGTAATTCACAACCGGGATAGGGCGAAGTGACAGCAGGTAAAGCCTCGCGCGTTGACAAACGCGCACGGGGGCAGGAAAAATGCTTGCAATGGCACGGATAACAGTTGAAGATTGCCTGGCTAAGGTTCCGAACAGGTTCGAGCTTGCGCTGGCAGCCGCGCGCCGCGCAAAGCAGCTGCTCAAGGGTGCACGTCCACTGGTCGAAGCCGACAACAAAGAACTCGTGATCGCGCTGAGGGAGATAGCGGCGGGTAAGATCGAGGTGAAACGCGGTGATGACCAGTCTCGAACTTCATCGGCGTCAGCACAAGGTGCGGACCCCGAAGCCTCTTAGGCGCCAGGCATCACTAGCGGCGCGCGGGCAGTCGGATTGCCCAGGCCGGAGATAAGGTCTCGGGTGCCGCGCAAAAAGACAAGACCCAGGAAGGAACCGAAAAGCCGCGCCGAGCCGCCCCGTGAGGTGGTGGCGGCGGACGATCCCGGCTCGCCGGTCGACGTGGAGCTCGAGCCCACCCAAGGCTGGTCGGAGATAGCGTCGGATACCGACGACTTCGAAGCGCCCGAAGTTGAAGCGGCTGAAGAGTCGGAGGAGCAGCGGCGCGATGCGTTGGTTCCCGTCGATCCGCTCAGCCGTTATCTCGCTGAAATCCGGCGCTTTCCACTGCTCGACCGCGAGGAAGAAGCCGCGATTGCCAAGCACTACTTTGCAACCCGCGATCCGGCTGACGCCTTCAAACTGGTCACCGCCAATTTGCGCCTGGTGGTCAAGATCGCGCGCGAATTTACGCGCGCCTCGCGCAACCTTCTCGACCTGATTCAAGAGGGTAACATCGGGCTGATGGAAGCGGTGAAAAATTTCGATCCCTATCGCGGCATCCGCTTTCCGTCTTACGCGGTGTGGTGGGTGCGCGCCTATATGATCCGTTATCTGATGAACAACTGGCGGATGGTCAAGCTCGGAACCACCCAGGCGCAACGCAAGCTCTTTTTCAATCTCAGAAAAGAGAGCGAGCGGCTGGAGGCAATGGGGTTCGAGGCTGGTCCGAAGCTGCTCGCGCAACGGCTTGGAGTCAAGGAAACAGAAGTGCGCGAGATGCAGGAGCGGATGGGGCAGAACGAGTTGTCGCTCGATCAGCCCATTGGCGAGGAAAGCGAGGCCACTTTAGCCAACACGTTGGCCGACGATCGCAATAATCCAGAACAGACCGTGGCTGAGGCTGAATGGCGCGATTTTGCCAAGTCTCAAGTCGAGGATTTTGCGGCCACCTTGGACGAAAAGGAGCTCGAAATCTTTCGGCGCCGGCTGTGGTCCGATAGCCCGCTGACGCTGCAGGAAGTGGGGCAGCGCTTCGGAATTAGCGGCGAGCGGGTTCGGCAAATCGAGTCGCGACTCAAAGATAGGTTCCGGCAGTTCGTGAAAAGCCGGGCGCCCGATATCGAGCAGGCGCGCAGCTAGCGCTGCCCGGCGGGCGGGGAAATCGTACTGAAGGCCGGACGGTTAGGTGGGGTTGCGGCGAAGGTGGTAGTGGGGCGGGTTTGATGGTGTCTAGGCAAGCCCAGGCAAAAGGCGAACGGAGCTGCGCGCTGATCGTTGTCGGCAACGAGATATTGTCCGGCAAAGTGCGCGACAGCAACGCTTACTTCGCCGCCTGCCAGTTGCGCAGTGTCGGAGTCGCGCTCAAGCGCATCGTTGTCGTCGCCGACGAGTTACAGACGATCGCCCAGGAAGTTCGCTACTGCGCCCAACGCTTCGAGATCGTACTAACCTCGGGCGGTGTGGGGCCAACCCACGATGATGTCACCGTTGAGGCGGTGGCTGCGGCTTTCGGCCGCGAGTTGGCAATACATCCGCAGCTCGAACAAATCGTAGGCCGGCATTTTCCGGCAAGGGCCGAAGCGGCCAGACTCAAGATGGCGCTTGTCCCCCAGGGGGCAGTGCTGAACATGGGCGGTGATATTGCATACCCCACGGTCCAGGTCGAGAACGTTTACCTGCTGCCGGGGATTCCCCAGTTGTTCGAGGCCAAGCTGCTGACACTCAAGGAGCGTTTTGCCACCGATCCGTACTTTATGCGCGTGATTTACGTCAGCGCGAGTGAAAGCTCCATCGCCGATCAGCTCTGTGCCTGTCTTGAACGCTTTCCGGATTTGATGTTGGGCTCGTATCCGACGATGGGTGACGCGGACTACCGCGTCAAGCTTACGCTGGAGTCTAAAGACCATGCGTATCTAGACGCCGCGTTCGACCATCTGTTGGGGCTCTTGCCCAAGGCGGCGATAGTGAAGACGGAGTGAGGAGAGGAGTTTCGCCGATGGCGGTGACGATGGGATCAGCGAATTTGCGAAGGAAGGTTCAAGATGAAAAGCAAGAACTTTAAAAGCCGTCGATTGCTTGCTCGGCTCATGGCTTGCGTGATCGCGTTTGGCGTTGGCGCGGCGACGGCCCGCGCGGCAGAACCGCAGGTGCAGCAGCCGGACAATGGCGGAGTGTCATGGAGCGGCGCGGGAATTGGCGCGGCGACGATGCTAGCGGACGTGGTTTACGTGCCGGTCAAGTTCGTTTACGCCGGGCTCGGCGCGATCGCTGGCGGGTTCGCCTTCGTGTTAACGGGCGGTAACACGCAAGTCTCGGACACAATATGGCGCAGCGCGCTTGGCGGAGATTATGTGCTGACTCCGAAAATGATCACCGGCGAAGATCCAATCCACTTCAGTGGACCGACGCAGATGGTCCAGCCCCAGACGGTGAACGCCGCGAGCGCGCCGCCGCAGGTTTCTGAAGCGCCAATCGGCGGCCCAGGATCGATGTCGGCCGGTGCTTCAGCCGCAGCCGCAAGCGTTGGCAGCTCGACGGTGCCGATCGATCGCGGCGCTGGGCCGCTCAACGCACCGCGGTCGCTGCCCACGCCTGACAGCAGTATCCAGTAGCGGTTGGCGGGATATGGCGGCGGCCCCCGCCGGGTCTAAGGGCGCCATTCGGCCACGGCGACCAACCTTTGGTCGCGCGCCAGCGGTTGTGCGCTTACGCTCGAGTGTAGGCGTAGCCTGACCTTGCCCTCGGGTCTTTAAAGACAAGTCTCGGCTTAGCTGCGTAAGGTCTTTCACGCTCGGCGCGTTCGAAGGCTTTTGGGTTAAAATTCTTGGCAGCGCTTTTGCCAGCGGGTAAGCTCATGGGTAAAGGTTGCTTAAGATCAGCTAGGGGCTGAAAGACCGCAGAGAGTGTATTGCTTCGTGCTGAGAAGCGCGGGTCGTAAAATGTCGGCTGCGATGGCGCTTGACGTGACAGCGATGGCCAAGGTTGGAGAATAACCGGTGGCGCGGGGCTTTTTGAGCGCGCGGGTGGCGCTGAACCCGTTTGAGGCGCTTGGTCGGCTGCTCACCAGAGCGCTGATTCGGTTTTTGACCAAGCCGACCAAACAGTACCAGATTAAGTTTCCGGTGGATATGGCGCGGCTAAAGCGTCATATCTGCAAAGGCGACGTAGTGCTGGTGGAGGGCAACGAACGGATTAGCGAGATTATCAAGTATCTGACGCAAAGTTCGTGGTCGCATGCCGCCCTTTACGTCGGCGACGAGCCGCTGCGGCGCGACATCGACCGCGGCCGCAAACTGGTTGAGCTCTACGGCGCTGAAGCGCAGCACATGTTGCTTGAGGCTTTGCCCGAGGACGGCGTGGTACTGGCTCCGCTGATAAAATACCAGAGCTTCAACATTCGGGTGTGTCGGCCGTATAATCTAGCGCGCCGCGACCTCGAGCGATTGTTGGAGCGCGCGCTGAGCGAGGTAGGTCATCAGTACGACCTGAAAAATATCCTTGATTTAGCGCGTTACTTTTTTCCGTTCACGGTTCTGCCGCGTCGCTGGCAGCGAGAGGCCTTTAACTTCGGCAGTGGCGAGCCGACGCGGGTGATGTGTTCCAGCATGATTGCTGCGCTGTTCAGCGCAATCAAGTTTCCGGTAATCCCGCGTGTGGAGGCTGTTAACGCCCCTCGGGACGGTCGACGCAGCCTGGGCAACAGCTTGCGGAGATTTCTTGGCCGAGCGCCAGCTCACGACTCTTGGCTCTTTCGGCCCACGCCACCGGCATTAGTTAGCCCGCGAGATTTCGATCTGTCGCCTTATTTTGAAGTCGTGAAGTTCAATATTATCGAGGAAATGAAATTTGATTACCGGCGCATCGCGTGGGCCGACAGCCCTGAAGTCGAGGCGAAGGCTAAGACCAACGGCAGTGCGTAGCGTTCACGAAGTTCGAGACCGTTAGTAGCGTGGTATGAAAGACCGGAGCAGGCTTGCGTTTTGAGGAGTTCTATGACTGAGAAAGGCGCGGCCACCGCACGTGAGACGCTGGAGCGCAGGATTGCTAAGATTTTACACCGACACTGCAACTTCGGCTGGGCGCATTACTACATTCCGAGCGAGAAGTTTCCGAGCCTGATTGAGGAACTAGCGGGTCTGCTCGCCCCGCAGGGAGAAGTCACTTCAGACGAAGTGGCGCGCTGCTTGCTGAGCCTAAGGCGGCTCCCATCGGAGCAAGAGCGCGCGGACGAGCTGCTTAGAAAGTTCGCTATCTCGCGCCGAAGCTGAGCCAAGCTGCAGATGGCTCCGATTGTACGCCCGGTGACGGGGGTTGCGCCCGATAGTCCGCGACGCGCGGCCGAATGTGTGTTTAGTTAGCTGACCGGAGAGCTGCTGGCGGAACAGGCCGCTTCGACGCCAGCAGGAGCTGCTCTTTAGGAAAAGAAGCCGCATCTGCCATCGCGCTTGGGTTTTACGGATTCCTCTCTCAGACTGGCGCAGCCGCGCCTTGGAAGCTCGCGCTGCTGACTCGAGAGCCGGGCGAAAGATGGATGCATCGTCGATTGCGCTTGCGCTGGAGTGATTGTGGGTGATGTGTCGAGGGCGGCTGCGGTGAGGTCTAGAAAACTTCTCGCGGGAGGCGAATCGTGGATGCTTTGAGCGCGATTTTTACCCGCAAGGTGGTGCGCGAGTTTTCCAGCGAGCCGGTCGAGCTCGACCAATTGATCAAGATTGCCGACGCCGGGCGCCACGCCATGAGCGCTCGCAACCTGCAGCCGTGGCATTTTATCATCGTGCGCGAGCGCGAAACCCTGCGCGAACTCGGTACCCTTTGCCTGACCGGCCGATTTGTCGCAAACGCGCCCGCGGCGATTGTAGTTCTCAAGGACGCAAGCAACGCGCGATGGGCGGACAAGGATTGCGCTCAGGCGGTGCAAAATATGGCCAACGCGGCGTGGGCGATGGGGCTCGGCACCTGCTGGGTAGGCAATTTCGAGGGTGATAAAATTGCTGCTCTTCTAGGCGTGGCCGAACCGTGGGCGGTGTTCACCGTTTTGCCCTTTGGGCGGCCGGCGCCGACCCGGCCAGACGCTCATACGCCGGGTCTGCGCCCGCTTAGGCAGACCGTGGACCTGGAACGCTTCGGTCAGTCCATAACGAAGTAGCGGACCGCGCGCGAGGCTAGCCTTCTCGAGGGTGCGCGTTTGCGCAGGCGCAAGACGTTGATTTGCAGGCTTGTGCGCGTGAAAACAAAGTATCCTGATCGGCGCGCTCAGCCGCGCGGGGTTAAGTCTACGGTGGTTTGGTGGTAGATTGCGATCCATGAAGGGGCGATCACTAGCCGGGCGGGCAGCGCCGCGCGTTGCGCGAAATCAAGCGCCTTGCGCCCTATACTGCGCGCACAGCGCGTTAACCGGTGCGGTCACGAAGTGTGAATTGTAGCCGAGGGAGGGGTCTAAAAGATGCCGATTGAGCAGCTCGAGCCTGCGCAGGCGCATGCAGTCTTGCAGGAAAGTCCGGACGCTGTTTACCTCGACGTGCGCACCGAAGAAGAGTTTGAGCGTGGCCATCCCGTTCGCGCCGTCAACGTGCCGGTGGTTTTTATCAAAGGACCTGGTCAGACCGAACATAACGTCGAGTTTTTGGAAATCGTTGAGAAAACCTTCAACAAGGATCAAACGCTGATCGTGGGCTGCGCTGGCGGTGTGCGGTCGCAGCGGGCGTGCGAGCTTCTTGAACAGGTAGGCTTCCAGCGCCTAATCAATGTCAAGGGCGGTTTTTCCGGCGCGCGCGACCAAAGCGGAGAAATCGTTGTCAAGGGTTGGCGCGATATGGGCTTGCCGGTGATCACCGAGGGAGTGACTTACGCGGCTATACGCGCGAAGGCGCGCTCGTAAACGCGGCGATGAACAAGAGCTTTACATGCTCCATACCGATTGAAAGCGAGCGATGGCGATAAGGCTTACGCGCATATATACGCGCAGTGGTGACAAAGGGCTGACCGGTCTGGTCGGAGGTGCCAGGGTTCCGAAGGACAGCCCGCGCTTGGAAGCGTACGGTACGATCGACGAGCTTAACGCGGTCGTGGGTATGGCGCGCACGCTTGCTCCGGAGTTTCGCGACCGTCTGGGAGATAAATACGACTGGTACGCCGAGATGCTGCGCCGAATTCAAAACGAGCTTTTCGATGTCGGTAGCGAGCTGGCAACCCCCGCAGGCTTAGATTACCCGCAACGCCACCGGATGGGCGCGCAGGACGTCGCCAGGCTGGAGCAGGAAATAGACGATATGCAGCAGGAGCTTGAGCCGCTTAATTCTTTCACGCTTCCGGGCGGCGGCAGGCTCAACGCAGTGCTCCATCTCGCGCGCACGGTATGCCGGCGGGCCGAGCGCGTCTGCTGGGCGCTGCGGCGCATCGAAGAGGTGAACGACCATCTGCTTGCATACGTCAATCGCCTGAGTGATCACTTGTTTGTTCAGTCGCGCTGGGTCGCCAAGCGGTTGGGAGAGCCGGAGTTCCTGTGGGAACGAGGCCTGCGTTTAGATCCAAAAACTCCGCGTGAGGCGCGGCGCAAAATGCAGCGCGAGGGCGACTAGGCCGGCGCGCGCTGCGAGCAGGGACCATTCGATGGATGTTCACGGCGACAGCGACCTGCGTCAACTCTTGATCGGCCCCATGGCCAACTATGTCTACATCCTGGGCGATCCGGATACGCGCAAAGCAGCCTTGGTTGATCCAGCATGGGACATAGCGCAAGTGCTCGAAACGCTGGAGGCCGGCGGCTACGAAGTGGAAAAGATCCTGATCACCCACTATCATCCCGACCATCTCGGCGGCGAGCTAATGGGCGAAAAGATCGAGGGGACGGTTCAGCTTCTAGAAAAGATCAAGGCCAAGGTGTATGTCAACAAGGCCGAGGTGCCGTGGGTCAAGCGAGTTGCCGGACTTTCCGACTCGGACTTGGTTGTGGTTGAAAGCGGGGATGAAACCGTTGTGGGAAATCTCAAGGTTAAGTTCATCCATACGCCGGGCCATACGCCGGGTTCCCAGTGCTTTTTGGTGGGGAAGCGGCTTATCTCCGGAGATACACTGTTTATCGGCTCCTGTGGCCGAGTTGATCTGCCCGGCTCCGATCCAGCCCAGATGTACTATAGCCTCAACCAGAAGCTGCGCAACCTTGACGAGGATACGATTGTCTATCCAGGACACGCGTACGCGCCGGAGGCCACGTCGACGATCGGGAAAGAAAAACGCCGAAATCCGTATATGCGGTTTGACTCGCTCGATGAGTTCTTGCGCGCGATGGGTTACAGCAAGCGTTGAGGCCCCATGAGCGAGGGCGACGCGCGCGCAGGCCACGCGCCTGCCGGTGATTTTCTGGCTGGCGAGGCTTTGGGCGGCGTCCGCGACAATGACGTTGGTCACGCTCGGTGCGGATTATCCCGGCTAAAAACTAGGCCGTCTTTGCGGAGAAAGTAGCGAAGGCCCCGCCATAGCCATCACTTCGCCCGGCAACTGCAGCGCGGTGTTGGCAGGCAAAACAATCAACGTCACCCTCAGTGTCAGGCGCCCGGAAGCTTTCACGAGGGGCATCGGAATCATTGGGGAAACAACGCTGGGCGCGACGCCGGTCAAGGACGGCCCGCCGTTTGGCTTCGCGCTGACGATGCCGTCGAATCTTTTGCCTGGCAGCTATAAGCTTACGGCAGCGGGCTCTGGCGCGCGGCCCCATCGGCTCGCTACGGCCTCAATCACACCGCACGTCAAGCCTAGCTCAGGTCTTCCGAGCCTGGTGTCGCTTTCGGAAGGACCCAGCTTCGAAGCTGTCGGAGGACATCTTGCGCTGCGCATCACCGGGGCGGCAGCGAGTGGTCAGGCGGTCAACCAGGCTGCCCCATCAAGTCTCGGTTCGGCGTGCGCTGATTCGAGCATAGCGACGGTCGATAGCCCGGAACTGGTGACGGCTGTGGAGCCCGGCGGGACAGGCGGCAATCTCACGTTTAACGAGAGTTTTGTGCGTTCGATGCGGATCCGTTTGGTTGCCCCGCCAGTAATCCCGTCCGTCAGCAGCCTTCACTTTGGCGACCAGGCTGTAGGGTGGCAAAACCCGGATCAAACCTTTACCTTACGTAAAGCGCCTCCCTATCCTTTACGCATATTGGATGCGACTTCATCGAACGAATTCCCTGGGGCGAGCAATTGTCGAGCCTCCTTGCCAATTCCGGTTGGCGGGATCGTGCACGGTTCGCGTGTGGTTCGCGCCGAGAGCGTCTGGACGCCGCAATGGAGCTATAGATATCATCACCAGCGCCATGGCGGCGCTGACATGTATCTACTTTGAGCGGCATTGGAACGCTAGAAAGCCCGTATTTCGGTCGCGCCGATGCACCAAAGCAATAGCTTTAGCACCAGGGCGCTAGGCTTTTTCGCCAAGAGGGCTTAGCGGCGCAGGCAGCACGAGCGGTACGTGTTCCAGGCAGGAGACAGGGAGCTTGCTAGAGGATGAGCGAGGCTTCGGCTGACGTTCGCGCGCAAGTCGAGCGTTTGCGCGAGACCATAAATCGGCACAATTACCTTTACTACGTACTCGACGCGCCGGAAATCACCGATGCCGAGTACGACGAACTGATGCGCCGCCTCGAGGCGTTGGAGCGCGAGCATCCTGAGCTAGTCACTCCCGACTCGCCCACACAGCGCGTCGGGGCGGCGCCGAGCGAGAAATTTGCCAGTGTAAGGCATCGACGCCCGATGCTCTCGCTGTCGAATGTGATGAGCGCGGAGGAGATGCGCGAATTTGACCAGCGCGTGCGGCGTATGCTTAAGCTTTCCGGCGACGTTGAGTACGTGGCGGAGGTCAAGTTTGACGGTCTCGCCGTCGAACTGGTTTACGAAAACGGGGTGCTGGTGGTAGGCTCGACGCGGGGCGACGGTGTCAACGGCGAAGACGTCACCGCTAACATCCGAACGATCAAGAGCGTGCCGTTGCGCCTGATTGACTCGGGCCGCGGACCCGTGCCGTCGCTGCTGGAAGTTCGCGGCGAAGTCATCCTGCCGCGCAAGGCGTTCGCACGGCTCAATGAAGAGCGGATTGAATCGGGCGAGGCGCCGTTCGCCAATCCGCGCAACGCCGCGGCCGGCTCTCTGCGTCAGCTCGATCCGCGGGTCACGAGTCGCCGGCCGCTGGATATCTTTTGCCATTCGCCCGGGGTGATTGAGGGCGCTCATTTCGCAACCCAGTGGGACTTTCTTGAGGGTATCAAGGCTCTGGGGCTTAAGGTTAATCCGCTCTCGCGCTTGTGCAGTTCGGTCGACATGGTGCTTGACTATTGGCAGGAGCTTAGCGAGCTGCGACACGAGCTTGATTACGACGCCGACGGCATCGTGGCCAAAGTTAATTCCTTTGCACTGCAGGAGCAGCTCGGTGAGGTCTCGCGCTCTCCGCGATGGGCGGTGGCGTATAAGTTCAAAGCGCAACAGGCGCGTACAAAGATCAAAAAAATCTCTGTGTCAGTGGGTCGAACCGGTTCGCTTACGCCGGTAGCCGAGCTTGAGCCGGTGCACTTGGCTGGAGTGACAATTTCGAGCGCCTCGTTGCACAATTTCGACGAAATCCGGCGTAAGGACATCCGGGCTGGCGACACGGTCTTGCTGGAACGCGCGGGTGACGTGATCCCCTACGTGGTACGCGTGACTCAAAAAGCCGAGCCGCGCGGTAAGCCGTTTGAGATGCCGAAGCACTGCCCGGAGTGCGGGGGTGCGGTCGAACACGAAGAGGGCGAGGTCGCGTATTTTTGCGTTAACGTTAACTGTCCCGCGCGCCTGCGGGAGTCCATCCGGCATTTCGCCTCCAAATCCTGCTTCGACATCGAAGGACTGGGCGACAAGTTGGTCGCACAACTGGTCGAGAAGGGGTTGGTGCGCGAGCTTGCCGACATCTACACGCTCAAACTTGAGCAGTTGGTCGAGCTCGAGCGGATGGGCCCGTTGAGCGCGCGCAATCTGCTGGCCAATATCGAGCGCTCGCGCCGGATCAGCCTGGACCGGCTAATCAACGCGCTGGGGATTCGTCATGTCGGTGAGCATACCGCGCGCCAGCTTGCGCTTGAATTCCATGACCTAGACGATCTGCGGGCGGCCGACGAAGCACGGCTGCGCCAGGTGCGCGACATTGGACCGGAGATCGCGCGCAGCATCATTGCTTACTTTGCCGAACCGCGCAACCGCGCGGCGCTCGACCGCTTGTTGAAACAAATCGTAGTGAAACCGCTCAAAAGGCCCGCTAGAGCCTCGCCAGCTTTGCGCGACAAGACGTTTGTCCTCACCGGAACTCTGGAGAGCATGACGCGCGCGCAGGCAGAGCGTAAGATTCTCGATGCGGGGGGCAAGGTCAGCAGCACGGTGAGCGGCAAGACCGACTATCTCATAGCGGGCGCGGAGCCGGGCTCCAAGCTCGACCGAGCGCGCAGCCTCGGGGTCAAAATTCTCAGCGAAAGCGAATTCCTGCGGATGCTCGAAGCGCCCGCTGCGTAAGGGACAAAGATAGGGATACCGATAGGCGAGCCTTGCGCCGGATCGGACGGCGAAAAATGAGGAGCGAAAAGACACGACCACAACCAGCGCGACTCAGATTGCTAATCTCGGGGCGCGTTCAGGGCGTTGGGTTTCGCTTCAGCGCGGCAGCGCAGGCCCGCAGGCTGGGCGTGAACGGTTGGGCAAGAAACCTTTGCGACGGCCGGGTGGAGATCGTTGCTGAGGGTAGTCGCGAGGCGCTTGAGGCGCTGCGCGCTTGGGCTCATCAAGGACCGCCTGCGGCAAGGGTAACGGAGGTGAGCGAGCAATGGCTGGAATTTCGCGGCGATATCCAGGGTTTTGACGTGCGGTAATGCGCGAGACGCTTTGCGGGGCTGATGCAAGAAGCGGCGTTTTTCTCGCGCTATAATTGATGTAAAATTCATCTACGGCATATGCGAGCTGTTGAGCCCAAGCTTAGCGCCATGAAGGAGAGGTTAGCCGATGTCTGTGCCGCCGGAGAGCGTCCCACCGCTATTTGAATCCGCACCGGGGAAAGCCCCCGCCCGCGTTAAACCAGTCATCGAACGTTCCCAGATCGTGATTCGCTTCGCCGGAGACTCGGGCGATGGAATGCAGGTGACGGGGAGTCAGTTTACGTCGGAGTCGGCGCTGGCCGGAAACGACATCGCCACGCTGCCCGATTTTCCCGCGGAGATCCGTGCGCCGGCGGGGACGATCGCCGGTGTTAGCGGTTTTCAGCTGAATTTTTCGAGCCACGAAATCTTTACGCCCGGCGACGAGCCTGACGTGCTGGTGGCGATGAACCCGGCGGCGCTTAAAGCCAACATCGCCGACCTGGCGTCCAACGGCATCTTGATCGTTGACAAGGAAAGTTTCTCCGAAGCCAATCTTAGGCGTGCTGGTTTCGAATCGAATCCTTTGACTGACGGTTCATTGAGCAAATTTCAGGTCTTCCCGATCGAGGTTGGGAAGCTTACGACGCTTGCGCTGCGTGAGCTCGGGCTTAACAACCGGGCGGTCAGTCGATGTCGTAACTTTTTCGTCCTCGGGCTGCTGTCGTGGCTTTATCAGCGGCCGACTGAGCGCACACTTGAGTGGATCAAGAATCGCTTCAAAAAGACTCCTGAAATGCTCGAGGCAAATTTGCGCGCATTTCGAGCGGGTTATAACTTCGGCGAAACCACTGAGATGTTCGCTAGCGCGTACAAGGTTCCGCCGGCCAAGATTGCCCCCGGCTTCTATCGCAGCATCACCGGGAACGGAGCCACCGCCTTGGGTTTTCTCGCTGCGGCGGTCAAGGCTGGACGGCCTCTGTTTTTGGGTTCGTACCCGATTACGCCAGCGAGCGACATTTTGCATGAGCTCGCGACCTACAAGAGTTTTCCGGTTTATACCTTTCAAGCGGAAGACGAGATCGCGGGAGTTTGCGCTGCGATTGGCGCTGCCTTCGGGGGTGCGATCGGGATTACGACTACCTCCGGACCCGGCATGAATCTCAAGGCCGAGGCGATCGGTCTTGCGGTTAAAGTCGAGCTCCCGGTAGTAATTAACGACGTCCAGCGGGCGGGTCCGGCAACCGGAATGCCGACCAAGCCCGAGCAGGCGGATTTGTTGATGGCGATGTTCGGACGGCACGGGGAGTCGCCCTTGCCGATAATCGCCGCTTCGACCCCCGCGGATTGTTTTGACTGCGCTTATGAGGCGGTGCGTATCGCGGTCAAGTATATGACGCCGGTGGTGCTGCTGAGCGATGGCCATTTGGCCAATGGCGCCGAGCCTTGGCTGGTTCCGGACGAGACGCAGCTGCCGCCGATTAACGTAAAGTTTCGCACCGACCCAGAAGGCTTCGCCCCTTACTTGCGCGACGAAGAGACGCTGGCGCGACCCTGGGCGATTCCTGGCACCCCTGGCCTCGAGCATCGTATCGGCGGTCTCGCCGCGGAACACTTGACCGGCAACGTTAGTTACTCGCCGTCCAACAACGAGCTGATGGTGCGCCTGAGGGCGCGAAAGATCGCCGGAATCGCGCGCGAGATGCCGCCCACCGAAATCTTCGGCGATCCCAACGGTGGAAAGCTCGTGATCCTGGCCTGGGGTTCTACGTTTGGCACGGTGCGCGAGGCGGTGAGCCAGTTGCGCGCCAAGGGGAAGAGCGTATCACATGTTCATCTGCGCTACCTTAACCCGTTGCCGCCAGACCTCGGAGAGATTTTGCGTCGATTTGAGCGAGTGGTGGTGGCCGAGATGAATCTGGGCCAGCTTCTAAAGCTGGTTCGTGCCGAGTACCTGATCAACGCGGTTGGATGCAACAAAGTTCAAGGACGGCCGTTCAAAGTCTCTGAGATTATCAACCGCGTGATGCGCGTGTTGGAGGAGTAGCTGGCGATGGCAAGCGCGCTTAGCCGAAAGGATTTCGTTTCCGATCAAGAGGTGCGGTGGTGTCCAGGATGCGGCGACTACGCGATTCTCGCGCAGGTGCAAAAAGTGCTGCCCGAGCTCGGCGTCCCGCGCGAAAACGTCGTGTTTATCTCCGGCATCGGTTGCTCCAGCCGCTTTCCTTATTACGTGAACACCTACGGTTTCCATACCATACACGGGCGTGCTCCCGCGCTGGCGACAGGACTCAAAGTGACGCGTCCTGAGCTGGACGTGTGGGTCGTGACCGGCGATGGCGACGGCCTGTCGATCGGTGGGAATCATTTGCTTCATGTTTTGCGCCGCAACGTGGATTTGCGGATTTTACTTTTCAATAACCGCATTTACGGTTTGACTAAGGGGCAGTACTCGCCGACCTCTGAGGTGGGCAAAGTCACCAAATCGACACCCTACGGCTCAGTGGATTACCCATTCAATCCAATCATGGTGGCCCTGGGCGCCGCCGGCAGTTTTGTGGCGCGCTCAGTTGACGTCGAGCAAAAGCATCTGGGAGAGACCCTCAAGCGCGCGCATGAGCATCGAGGAGCGGCTTTTGTTGAGATTTTGCAAAACTGCAATATCTTTAATGACGGCGCGTTCAACGAGTTGACCGACAAAGCGATTAAGTCTGACCATCAACTCGTTCTTGAACACGGAAAGCCGCTGATCTTTGGCAAGAATCGCGATCGCGGCATACGCCTGCGCGGAATGAAGCCCGAGATTGTGCAGCTCGGCAACGGCGTCAGCGAACAAGAGCTTCTGGTTCACGACCAAACCAATCTTACTCAAGCCTTTTTGCTGGCGGGCTTCGAACCGCCCCTGCCTACGCCTATTGGAGTGTTTTACGCGGTTGAGCGTCCGACCTACGACGCGGCGGTAAACCGGCAGCTGGCCGAAGTGCGCGCAAAAATCGGCAACGGGGACTTGCACAAGCTTTTGCGCAGCGGCGATACCTGGGAAGTGAGCTAGTCTCGGGGTGGCTCGTTAGGCCGCTGGACGGGGTCTGTCCAGTTGCCGCTTTACGCATGCGCGTGTCGCTTAAGCGGTCTTTAGCGCGGAAGTCTGGCGGCGCATCACTCAATCGTGACCTTTGGCTTGATGACTTTTGGGGAGGGCCGCGCAGGCGGGTTTCGTAAAACCTTTGCCCGTGGCAAATTTTGACCAGCTTTCGGTTGCCGAGGTTTTAAAGCCAGCGCTCTTGGGATTGTGGTAAGGGTGTAGCGGAGGAGAGTTTTTGAATAGGCCGAACAATGAAAGTTTCGCAGGCGATTTGGGGCAGCCGGAGACCGGGCTCTTAGCGCGGCGTTTCGCCATCTGGTCCGCTGCAGTGCTGGCGGTCATCGTGGCGACAACTTCGTTCGAGGGGGTTGCGCGGCCACAACAGGGGGAGTTTGCGATCGCGGTTGGCAGTGCCCAGGCGGCGGCTGTGTTTGCTCTGCTGGCGCTGACCATGAACCCGCAAGATAGCCGCTCGCTGAACCTGAGCGCGCTTGGAGCTTGGGTGTGGCTGGTCGCAGGATGGACGTGGTCGGCGGTCGAGATGAGCTGCCTTGGGGGACTAGCCGGTCTTTTGTTTGCGACGCAAGTGGGGAGCGGGTTGTTATTGGCGTGGGCGCGGCATTGGCAAGCGTTACTGTCGGCCGCGGCAGGAGCGGCATTTTTGGTCAGTATCGTCGCCGAGGGCGCGTGGCATGCCCGAGCGCTCAGCGAGCTCGGCTTGGTTCTGCTCGGCGG